>Ga0209671_1004997_pt1 | contig 13303 bp, 10 predicted proteins | sample WorMetHERISLAND2_2_FD_187401 | JGI IMG/M metagenome (GOLD analysis project Ga0209671, IMG submission 187401) | Marine gutless worms symbiont microbial communities from Max Planck institute for Marine Microbiology, Germany - Olavius geniculatus... | ecosystem: Host-associated > Annelida >... | reverse complement strand
TCCAGGTCACCGTCTGATCTATGCTGTCAAATGCCTTCTTGAAGTCGATGAAGCAGTTGAAGATCTTTTTACCCTTTCGTCGTGCTTTCTCTGCTATCAGTCTCAGGGCTAGGATCTGCTGTACTGCTGGGTTTGTTCGTATGTTTACTATAACAATGAAACATCACCACCGAAAATGCGATTTATTCATCTATTTGTTAATTTATCGAGCACAAAGAGAACATAAAATGAATATAGTCGAAATCTAACATATCCAGATCATCAGTATAACTGCATTAAAAGTCTTATAATTCGATACGAGGAAGTTTTTTGGACAGGGTAAGATTTGAGTTGGACAATTTTTTGCAGCAATAGTGTGATGGAAAATATTTATTGCCTAGTGCGCATGCATAACCGCAAGTTGAACCGAGATCAAAATTTGATTGGTGGTCAGATGGCAATTCGGAATTGAACGCTTGAACCGCTTTGGTGCAAGGCAATTTACAGCTGAACTAGGATCAAATTCAGATTTGACTCAGGTTCAAAGTTGAACGACGGTGCAACGCGCCCTAACTGGTTAAGCAAGTGTACTGTTTACTTTCGACACCTTGGTTGGCTGCTTTACACCATTACTCAATTACTCATCATTTAGCACATTATATTAGGTAAATCTATATTGTGAAGTAAATGGGAAGGGTGTATTTATAGGCGAAGGTGAAAAAGCATAATGTGCCCTGTTTTGCATAAAGAAAGATGATTTCTAGTGCATTGGTGATTATTCGCTTGTGTTTACAGATGTCAGCTTTCTACTGTCGCTGGACTTTGTCTGGAAAGTGCTTGTTGCAACATCAATCAGTTGTATTCCGCTGTTTATACTGAAATATCTCCGATGGCGCTTTGCTCCTCCAAGCTACAGCAAACTGTCTTAGGCTGATATCTTATGCACATTTGTTCTTTCTGTTGTTGAATCATCCGTTTGTTTTTTGTTAACCAGAGCCAAAACTGGTGCATGCAACTTCCAGTGTTTCTGTATCCCTGTATTGTTTTGTAGGTTATTTCTGTAAGTAAGTTTTTTTGTTGAACTTCATTAGTTATTTTTGTACATTTATTCTAGCAGTGGATGTTAATTTGCTCGGTTTTTCTTGCTTTGAGATTATCGTAAATTGATATTACAGTTATCAACCATGCTGTTAGGTAGGCATGTACATAATGGTGCTTTATTTTTGGTTTGGTTTTTTGCTAAAGATGTTTTGGTTCAAATTGGTAAACTTTTATGCCCACAAGGAAGTCATTTCTGTCACGTGCTGTGTGTTAGCAGCTGGGACAAATGGTTTTCACAAATTAAACCGAGCATTGCGGGTTTAAAAAGTTGGGAGCGGAAAGTTGCAGTTTTTCCGACAGACAGCTGCTAATTCCAGACAGCATGGCAAGGGTCAATGATTAATTTATGCACGTGCACACTGAACTTTGCATCCCAAATAGAACACAGCTTACAACAGTTTTCTGACAGGCACATTTTTTTCTCAAGAAGAAACTTTTCTGATATGATAAAGTTTGGGGTACTGCCCCTCTCACGAGGCTACTGGTTAAACCTAATGTTTAGTTCAAATGCTTAGATGTATTTTGAATGGCAGAGAGTCATGTAGTTAATGTGCTGGCATATGAGCTGCCTGTACGATAGGGATGGTCTTATAGTGTAAGAACGTGCGCAGCAGAGGTTTTGCCATGTTGAGATACGTGATAGATAGCACGTATTGAAAACAAAATATCAGCCGTTTCTTCACTGTGTGCTGACATTTTCTGATTTTGTCTTGCACTATTTCTTTATTGTGATGCTGTTGTACTTCATACAGGGTGGGCCAAAAAAACGTGGCACCTTACTTTTGTTTATATTTTTGCCTATTATTGATCGATTTTCAAAATTCTTTCACTGGCACACTCTGCAGATAATTTGCAATAACGTGATTATTACATATTTCACAGCACCGTAAATGCATCTGTACACTACCTTGTGAAATATCAATGAAATATGCATACATAACGATGATAACAAACAAACATTTTGGTAAGGTTGAAAAAAACACTTCATATCAACATTGCAGTGAATGGTCTGTATGACACTAAACTGTGTGGGTCTAACACAGTCTAGCGTATATGGATCATTCATCGCAATGTTGGTCTGAAGAGTTTTTTTTCATTTACCTAAATTTTTGTTATTGTTAGTTTTTGCTTACATTTATATTTCACAAGATAGCGTAGAAATGCATTTACCATGTGGTGAGATATACAATAATCACAAATTGTCTCTACGGAGTGTGCCAGTGAAAGAATAACAAAAATTCATCAATAATCGGCGAAGATATTGACAAAAGTAAAGTGCCACGTTTTTTATGGCTCACGGTGTACTTTCAGTTGTGTGTAAGTGAATTTGTAGCTGGTGGTGGTGCAAGTCATACTGTAGTTTGTGGTTGACGTTTTGTGTGTCTCCACAGCAATAAATTTAAGAATTACACTGACGTTTTTACTGCTCGTACGATTACAGTGTAACACCAGAGAAGTGGTTTTACCAGGCTACACCGTAATGCTACTGAAGTACTATGTGGATGCTGGTAATGTAGCAGCGAACTGTATTTGATGACGTTATTCTGAAATCAATATCCAGTTTGAATCTCCAACGGTTGCAGACCACTGTCGCAGGGTCTTTGTATTTGCACAACGAAGGAACTCGTCAAGCATTACGGATGTAGGCTGCAACAAGTTCACAGACTCTACAAGCGTCAACAGGCAGTTAGAGTGTATCATCTCGGGCAACAATTTTTTTTGCATATCTCTTATATGCGCAGAGTGGCCCGAAAAAAAGTTAATACTTTTGGATTTTGTACTGCATGAGATATTGACCTGTTTTTAAAATGTTTTCACTGATATACTCTGTAGTACATTTGCACTAAAGATCCCATCACACCCCAACATGTCGCTACATGATGAAATATAGTCAGCTTCGAAATAAGTGCAAGGTATTTTGAAGCTGGTTATGTATTTCACGGCGCATTTAGGATGTGAGGGGAGCTTTAACATAACATTACCATAGTGTTTTTCAGATTCTGATTTGGCTGGTGAAAGAATTTTCAGAATTGGTTAATATTTGATGAAGATATAAAAGTTGGGGACTTAATTTTTTATGGACGTTTCGGTCTGTTTTGTATTTGCTGCTGGCGCGTGACTGAAGTAATCTGCTGTCCATAAAACTGCACAGTTTTGCATGTTACTGGCTGCCTTTGTCTGCCATTTAGCTTATAGCTTGCAATTTTGTTGTAATGCATACGTGATGTTAAACAGCATTTGTATTTCGTTATAAATTCTGTTACATGTAGGCCCTAATAATAATAATAATATGAAGAAGAAGAAGAAGTAGCAAAACGTTCTTGTGTTTGATAAAGAGTTCTGTATTTAAGCGCTGAGTAACGTATTATGCTTTGCAGTGTTTGCCCGTTTGCATTTTAAATTATATTGATCAATGGCATGGCTACAATGGTGTCTGACTTTGGTTCATGTTTCTGATCGTAGTAGGCTTGTGTCACTGTATATGGATGAAGCAGAGAATATGTTTTTTGGTGATGTTCTTGGTTGTTTTTACTTACAGAAGTGGGAGCACGCGTCAACAAAATGTTCTTGGTCCTAAAATTTCAGCTGTGATTGCATTTTGAAACTAAAAACATGTCAGCTCAGTTCCAACATATTGCACATATTGCATGTCTATCGATGCAGAATCCTACTCTTAGCCCTTTGACTTTTTGAATTGAAAAAAATGGCATACCAGTTACTCCTCTCCTGTGGAAAGTTCACGCCATGTTTGCCTTTTATTATTTTCGAGCTAGGAGTATGAGAGAGACACAAAGACGGACGGGCAGAACTCATAATGTGGCCTATTTGGACGCCTAACAGTAACCAGTGATGCAGCATTAGTTAGGACAGACACATCTGGAGTATCAGTCTAGCAGAATAGAACAAAAGTTGGCGACAAATTACCGCATATTAATAAGTAGGCCTATTGCTGATAGAAAAATGTGGCATCTGAATAAGCCTTTGCGATACGCACTTACTTAGCACACTTAGATCCTCCGGTCCTTGACAGGACAATGGGCAGCAAGAGTTCGCCGTCTGCTTCTGTTTGTATCCACAGCCCGGACGCTGTTCCAATCGACTTCTCGGTCCACCAGGTCTTCTTTAAATGTAGACCGCCAAGTCTTCGTTGGACGACCTCGTCATCTGTCACTAGCACGAGGGGTCCATGACATGGCGTGATTGGCTGGTCGTCCAGGTGGCATCCTGATGATATGGCCTGCCATCCGAAGTCGTCTTTCTGCTACAATGTCCTGTAATCTTCGCTGCCCAGTCTGGCTTAGCACCTCCATGTTAGTCACGTGGTCCTTCCATGTAATGCCCAGAATCTTCCGTAAGTTGCGCTGGTGAAAGACGTCCAGCTGCTGACGTATTCTAGCTGTACTCTTCCAAGTCTCGCTGGTGTATATGGCTGTAGGAGACAATGAGGGAGGTGTAGAGCTCCAGTTTAATTTTGAGGCTAAGCGTGCTGGGTCGCCTTGCGATACGAAAAACATGACAATTGTTGAAAAAAGGTTAATGAAAATTTGTCAGTTGACATAGATTGTACTAACTTGTTGACGACTGTCCATTGTCACAATATTGGGCTTGTTTAAAGAAATAGCAGCATAATGACCAATACTACCGATTCTTCACTGTTACTGTAAATGTCTCAACGTGTTCAAACCATGTAATAAATAAATAATGCCTATGCTATATACAGTATACCTAGGCCTATACAAGTACTTATCCAGCGGCGTATTTAGAAATGTGAGAAGCGGTGTGCCCCGGTGTACTCGATAGCAAAAGAACAACTATTTTCAGCCTAGCAAATGGTTTTCTTTGTTATGATTACTTTTCATTAATTTTTTGCCTTTAAGGGGGTAGGCACAAGGATCCCCCTAAATACGCCACTTATTGAGTTCATTGAAACAGTCAGTACGCAGTCACTTCAGGTGCATGATAGAGTTAGTTGTCCTGTATTCCACAGAGTGCGTTGCCTTGATAGAATAGCGTCTTAAACGCACGCCGAACGCAAAGTCATTAGAGCAATAATACCTATACAATAGTAAAATCAAGCAATACAGTAAATGATTGTAAACACCAGGCCCGTCGAGAGCCACAGTGGGGCCCAGGGAAACATTCTCGCCGGGACCCTCTGTGGAAAAAAATTTTGAATTTTTTTCATAAAGGTTAAACTTGTAAAGGCTAAACTTTTGTTCTGTTATTATGTGTATGTGCAATTTTGCCTGGAAAAGCCGTTCCCGAAATGACCTATACTGTGTCGGGCGGGACGTTAAACCCTACTCACTCACTCACTTTTTAAAATGGTGCATACTGGTGTACTATGTATTTTTGAGCGACGGTGGGACCCCCTAAAGGTCGCGGGGCCCGGGTAACTTACCCCCTACCCTTCCCTCTCGACGGGCCTGGTAAACATACATCTGTTAACGAAAGAATTTTTGTTCAATTAAGATTTTCTATCTGACTATCTGTAGCGACAGAAACGAACTGAACAGAAATATGACTCTTGTACAAAGCAAACGAACTAGCAATTCATTTTAGTTCAGTTAACTTCGTTCGCTCTGCACGCGCCTCAAGAGAAGACGGTAACGTCTCGGCTGTGTCTGTGGTCGCGGTGGTGGTCAGACGGCGCAGTGGACCCTCATATGCCGGTTGAGGTTGCCGGACTGTGAGAAGCGCAGCAGACAGACCTTGCACTGATAAGGCTTCTCGCCCGAGTGAATGCGCAGGTGTTTCGTCAGCGTCGAACTGTCCGAGAACGTCTTCTTGCACAGTCGACAGCGGTACGGCCGCTCCCCGGAGTGTGTCCGGAGATGAGTCGTCACCGACGAGCTCTGACTGAAGCTGCGATTGCAGACCGGGCAGCGGAAAGGTTTTTCGCCACTGTGTGTACGTACGTGAGCCGTCAGGTTGGCCGCCTGTGAGAACGACTTGCGGCAGGTGGTGCAGACGTACGGTTTCTCGCCGGAATGCGTTCTCATGTGAGTCTTGAGCGTGCTCGGGCGCGCGTACGACTTGCCGCAGATACGACACACGTTTGACTTCTCGCCGCTACCACCACTCTGTGTCACCATGCTGGGACCGAGCGCTGGTCGGCTGGTGAGCCCGTGGTCGGCCGGTCGCGAGCGGAAGCCAAGCGGCATGGCGGCGGTCGTACGTCGACGTAGTGACGCTAGTCCGCCTGTGCTGCAGCCGTACCGCGGGATGGCGACAGACCGACAGACTGCCGGCGCCGCCATCTGGTACTGATGCTGATGATGGTGATGATGATGATGACGCTGAGTGTCCGTCGATACCTGTAGCATTCATATGAGTCGATTAATATCAATTCGTATATTTTTGTAATGTCGATTGTCGCATCCGGCCTCTTGACTGCAGCACTGTTATAAACGTTCATTCACAATTTCTCCAGGTTTCTAGAGCTCGGTACGTGTGCCCTGCTGTTCGTATGAACTTTTGGATCACTTGCTATGTATCTTTAAATAAGCAGCTGCAAATATTGATTTAGCCTTTCCAATTCAACGAGCCCAGTTATGTTTTAACACGTACTTTAAGGTGCTTAAATGTTCTTAAAATAAATTGCGTAGGCACGTTGTTGTGTTTTCGGTTGCAGTCTGTCGAAAAAATAGGGACGTCGGGAAATGTTTAGGCCATATTATTGTTATTATTTATTATTTATTATTATTTATTGCACTTTTTACATGGTGATATTATGTGCAATATTACACAATGCACTTAAAAACAATCACACGCTGAATAGCACTCATGACTCATGAGAACTAAAGTAAAGAGTACTCAGCGTAACACCCGCAGATAATAACAGTTTTGTTTTAGTAAAACTTTGAAAGGAGACAAAGAACTACACCAATATTTTTGAGGGTTCAATAAAAAAAATAGGGACGGAGGTTTTTAAGGACGGACGGCCACCAGGAGATAAGAATTTTTTTACGGCGTACCATTCTGACGCCTGTCGTTGGATCGCCGTCGTTGGCCGATGCAAAGATTCGCTGCTGCAGGTTGTCGTCTCCTTGCGTTGCTGCATACGATGACCCTGTTGCCGACGCACAGTAGGCAGGAGTGCGTCCCTCGTACTGCTGCAGCGTCGTCGTACCGCTACAGCTGGACATGGGGCTTACGCCTCGCCGATAGCGAGTCAGCGACATGGCCGGCGAACGTCGACCGCAGACCGGATACCTTCACACAGTTACGTGACATGATGTACAGGGTGGCTTCAAACAAAATACACCAGCAGACAATTTTATACAATTTCTCCTCCGCATGTAACCAGTTGTCTCATTTTGAACAATTTTGAAGCTGCCTTATCCTGACACTATAGGGTTTACTCCCAATCGAACAGTCTACAATGCACCCATCGTGCAACTACATTACTGCGTGAAAACAATGAGTGTGAGCATCACAATTTTCACGGGGAAATTTTTTCGTCTGCTCGTAGTATTGATGAAAAAAGTTTTTTTACTGATGAAAACATTTTTTCTGAACCCTCCTGTTAACCATCAAAATAATCGTGTTTGGTCTGCCGACAAGAAAATGTCGACGAAAGTTGTTCAGTGGTCGAAAAGGCGAAATTATTTGCCAAGCACGTCATGGTCTTCGCTAGTGTGTGTTCTGGCGAAAAAAGACTGCATTTCATTCCAGACAAATCAAGGGTAAATGCTAAACTTTTCTGTAAATCTCTGTTAAATAAACTACGAGGATTGCAAAATATCTTTTGCCATCTAGAATCCGTACAATAAATTGAAGTAAGGGGGCTTAGGCTCAATGAAGTTTGAATACCTCGTCCACGGTTCATCGCGGAAGTGCTCAGCAGGTAGGTTCACTGCGGCGTGTCTGCCGCTGACATGATGGTTCCTCTGTACCGGGCTCAACAGCTGATCATGTGTTGTCACATCCACATTCATACACATCGACAGGTTGACGCTCATCGACGGAAAGCTTTGTGAACTCTCTGTACATACAGTGCAGCACAGAACTCCACTCAGTCAATCCGATATTAACACACAGGCTGCACTATGCCATCTTCTCCATCTTCGTGTTCTATATTTCGATCGAACTGACAATGTTTAGCGACAAAAAACGCATGCGAAAACAAATATGAACATAACGACAAGGCACTGGACGTGCACTTAACAACAGTGATCCTCAAAAGTTCCGACATAATGACGGTATATTATTAAATATTATAATAAAAAGTAAAAAGAAACATTAAGATAAGACAAAAGCGTGAGGAATCTGGCTCTACGAGCTGGCTCTGAAAGCGCACGTAGAGCTGGCTCGATGAATGCTCGTATCAAACATGTCTGACACTAAGGAGCTCAAAAAGCCAGCTCTTAGAGCAAGCTCTTAGAACGCACGTCGTGCGCTTTTAGAGCCAGCTCGTAGAGTCAGCTTCCTTATGTGAACGTGATATAAGTTGCACAGAAAACCCTAATTTATATGAACATTCCCCAGGGTAGAGTAACCCGTTGCTAATCTTGACGGACGACCGCATAATGTCGCCACTGGCCGGGCTGGGCTTACATATTTCTCTCGTTAACTGATGTGGATTCATCTAATAAGTAGGCCTATGTTAGCAAATAATTACGCAGATGACGCGCCGATGTGCTTCACGGACCGTGGGCGTCGTTTGCGAACGCAGATCCGAAGCTGAAGTCTCGGGGAATGTCTCTGCAGTAGACAGGACGATGCAGTGCACCGCCGCCGCCAGCGTTATACAGCGACGTCGAGCAGGTCAGAGCCGACGGAGAGTTTGAGTCTTGACTGTCTGCGCTGTGATAGCGATGCTGCTGCTGCTGATGATGATGATGATGATGATGATGGGAGGTGGTGAACTGAAAGGGGGTCTGGAGCGGCGAGATGCGGTCGTATATGGTGGGACTGGCGGAGAAGGCTTGAGACTGAGACTGGTAGGTGGTGATCGGGGTGGGTGATTGGCAATGGTCGCTGGTGTAAGAGAGTTGTGCTCCTGCTGCAATGCTGCCCGGTGACAGCCAGTTAGTGGCGCTGCTGCGTGCCGGTGTGTGAACGACAGCGTGCTTCAGCGCCAGTAGAGCATCAGCCACTGGACTGTCCGCCAGTGGCAAGTTATCCCGCACTCCAAACTCGCTACAACATCATAGATTATCACTGCTTTGTAGTAATAACAACACGTTTGTATTCGAGTAATAAATTTCCGTTCATTTGCCACACATTCATACAATAAACCTAGAAGTAGCGATGTGGTAATTATGCGTGATTCCAAGTTCCAATCTCTTGGACCACTCGCCTTGCAATAAAAATATTTCGGGCTACGTCTGCATTAAACCACAATTAATAATTTCTATGTTGTCTGTCACTACTGCTTACGTATTTGACACACAATAAACAGCAGTATAACAGCGATAATACAAGGCTCCTTCTGACTCATAACAATAATATTCTTATTATCTCCAGGTCATCAAAAATCCTAAGAGCTTGTCATCTTGTCATCCGACGACTACACTATTTAACTGCAGCAAAGCTTGTAGTACAAATTTATTTGCTTGTTTCATCGGTCGATCATTCATTAATTAATTTGTGTAATTTCACTGACTGATTGTTTATGGCAACCTGTAAGCGCTGGACTGAGCTCGAGGTGAGAAGCTGAATATGGGTTCATTCGAGATGTCGTCAATCGGCGACGCAACCCGCTGCTGCTGCTGCTGCTGCTGATCGTGGTAGACGTTAACACAGGCGCTGGATGACTGGCGTCCGTCGTCATCCAGTGCTGGGCTGCGCAGTGACGCAAGGCCTGCCGAACTGCGCTGCAGTGATGTTGTGTTTTCGCGACCGACTGACGACGACGGCGACGGTGCGCGCAGATAGCCGCAAGCACGCCACAGATCGCCGTCAGAGATGAAGTCAGCAGCGTGAACCGGCAGACAGAAGTTGTCCATGCTGCAGCGACAACATCACACGCAGAGCGGCGCCAATAATATCAGCAAACGTTTCAACAACTTAGGCTTAGGCTTACAACATTTCTTGCCGTTACGTTCAGAGTTCGGAACTTCAGACGCAACTTGTGTTCATTGTACCATAGCAGTTTGTATTATATAGTGCATTATAATTTGACTAAGTTAGTTTTTCTTTCAAGAAAAACTAACTTAGTCAAATTATAATACATTTTAATACATAAATCAGCAATTGCAAATTATTTATTACCTATTCTACTGTGCAGGTATCAAAATTAACGTTCAGCAGACAGCCGACTCCATTAGGCCTATCTGGTTAACATTATTATATGTTTGTTTTTCTCATTTTGCTTTCATTACTTTTTCATGTTGTTAATTTTTTCCTTTTCAAATGTTTTATTTTTTTTATTTTTCCTGTTACTGTTAAACTGATGAAGTCTCATGTCGTCGCATCGTCTCACGGCGTCTATACCTGGCTGTGTTGCTGTTTTTTGTCTCGTTGCTGCTGTTGCTGCTGGTGTTGCTGTTCAGTCGTCCAGACGACGACGTTAACGCGCGTCGACGCACCCATCTCTCTGTCAGAGATGTCAGCGTCGACTCCAAGTCTACCGACAACTTTATATTCATACCTGCCGCCGACGTCTGTTCTGTACAAATGTAGTTCTAAGTTCAAATACTTTTTAGGTATTTTGTTGCCGTTTGTCCACTTTTACGTCGCTAGCGACGACGTAAATCGTACAAATTTACTTCTGTTGAGAATGCCAAAAAATTCTTTAGTTTCTACATTTCTATGTGTCTGCCGCTCAGTGTCGTACGTAACGGCTTGATCGCGGCGTTCGCACACGTTTCTGTGTTCCTAAGCTGCTGGCTGACTTTGTAACGCTCTAACAGAAGCGCAATAATTTATACGCCGCGCTGATTGCGCGAAGGCGTTTCATCATCTAAGAAGAGTGATGACGATCAGCACACTAAGCGGGAAAAGCGTTATCCTCTTACCTGTCGTGGGGACAGCGCCGGTCGTCGCGTATATTTATAGGTGAAAATCGTTGTTGTGCTCAGCTGCAGCCGCTCGCTGACGTAGCCCCAAATCCGTCCTCGTCGTTGTATCGCTAAGGTTTCGACAACGGCGACGAGCGACGATGACGATTTGGTGGGTTTCCGACGACGTACAGGGAGGGCTGCGCGACGCCTGTCTTGGACGCATTATATCTGCAGCAGCTGCTGTGCTGAGCGGCCAGTGGTCAGAGCTTAGAGGCGCTTCGCGAGCGCCGATTGGACGCAGCTTTGCACTGATGCTGCTGCTGCTGCTGCTCCTTCAGTTTTCGTCGTCACCTTCATCCTCACTGTCATCAGTATGTGTTTTATTTTCCAATAAGGCTTATTGTTTGGTTGCCCGTAGCGGTAGTCCCCGGCGGTTTTATGTTTTATTGCCGTTTCTTTCTTTTTTTGTATTTTTTTATCGGCTTGAGATCTCCGAGCTCCGTCGGCCGATTGCCGTAAAACTTTGCAACAGGATGGGAAGTGTGTTTTATTTTATAACTTAAATCCTAAAATTTGAGGCCTTAGCCAAAAAAATGGGGCCGAAACATGCACAATGGCAATTTCTGGACAACTTCAGATTTTGATCGCGAATATATCTGGAACAAATAGAGATAGGCGTCTATCCAAAATCGGAAATCCAAAATCGACTGCGAGTTCTACAACCGCCCACGTTAGACAAAAGCTTAGGTGAATCTTGGTCCAATAGCAACAACTGTTTATTTGTTGTGCAATTTATAACAACAAGAAATCTGAGCTAATGTTCATGAGACGCGCGAGAGCCTATATCAGTTCTTGTTCACAGAGATAATCTTGGCATCTCCATCCATCTCGTTGCAATTCACTCTTCTGCAGCCGAACATCACAAAAAATCACTGAAACTTTCATTTTGGGGAATCCAAAGTCATTTAAAATTAAAATCATAAATGTTGGCATTCCTAAGAAGGTCGTGCGCAAGCCTCCTTGAATAAAGAGGGTCCGGACTTGGACTGCTAAAATCTGCATTCAGTGTTGAAAATTTTATACGCAGGTTGTTTTGGTCTATCTCCAACGATTTCGGCGCAATTCATTCTTAAAAAGCGTATCGCAGCCCGAAATCACGACGCATGCATTCACTAAAATCCCCTATTTTGGGAGTTTAAGGTCATTCAAGGTCATCGATGTTGACATTCCTAGGAAGCTCGTCGCCAGTGCTTCTTATGATAAGCACCATATCTGTGCCTATCTGCAACCATTTTACAGCCAATAGCGGTAGAATAACGCCTTTTTAAAAGAGAGGAGCGCCCTTATTTCACCCCTTCGTTCGTGGGGACACCCTTTTACCCAGCGGCATGAAATTTTGTCACCAAATACTAGAGACTCTAAGCTATCATGCGATTAAAACCCGAAGTCTGTATCTTGTCTGGTCTTAGAACGGTACCAGGACGTGAGAGACAGACAGACAGACGGACGGACAGAATTACCATAGCTAATACGCGCTATAAATATGCTAGCTTTCGCACGTAAAATTATTTTTTTAGTTTATATTTTAATTGTGATTTATGAGTTCGGATGTCACGTCACCCACTCATCCAAAATCGATGTAACATGCAGAATGGTGTATAGAATAAACTTCGTGGGTCAAAAAAGTTGTGTCCCGTCGTCTATGTACAGTGAAACTTGATTTTAAAATGTAAAAAATCTAAATAACTTAAAAAAACTTAAAAACCTAAAACTTCAGAACTTTCTCCCGAACAAAATAGGTTTTTGTATCCACGTTCTTTCTACCAGCACCACCGCCAATCCACCAACACTACCACGTCTATCCGCATAAAAGTCCAGTTCAGATAAATGTTAAGTAACAATAACGCAAAAAGGCTGTTCGTGTTATCAAGGCAAACGTTCGAAGTGTCGCCCAACAGTTTTCACACAGGCGCGCTGACACAATAAACATTTTTCATTAGCGAACCAGATTAAGCTCACCGTCGAAGCAGGGTAGCAACCGACTGCACGAGTTGAGACTATCCAGTTTGTACCCGTGACACATTATGACGTCAGCATTACGTCAAGACTAGCAAAGAATATTTAATTAACTGCTATATTCTGTTGCAATATTTTGAATTAATATTTCTTTAGCTACAACTGGTACAAATTTTGTCTAAATTGATCATCATTTGAGTGAATTATGAAAAAAAACAAAAAGGAGTCTTTTTATGAAACACCGTGTAGTTACGTAC
>Ga0209671_1004993_pt1 | contig 13308 bp, 5 predicted proteins | sample WorMetHERISLAND2_2_FD_187401 | JGI IMG/M metagenome (GOLD analysis project Ga0209671, IMG submission 187401) | Marine gutless worms symbiont microbial communities from Max Planck institute for Marine Microbiology, Germany - Olavius geniculatus... | ecosystem: Host-associated > Annelida >... | reverse complement strand
GATGAGAGAATTAGACTGTGATAGCGGTTACGCAGAGACTTAAAGGAAGACCAGTCGAGAGAAGAATGTGTGCGTTTCCAGATATTTTCGGCATGACGGACAGAAGATCTAAAGGCACGAAGAGCAACTTAGACTCCATCGCGCATCGTTTAACCGCAATAGCGCTTACCGGCTTTCAGGGTCATCCAAGGTCAATAAATTCCATTTCGTCTGACAGGGTGTATGCCACTTCCTATTAGTTATTAATAGTAGCGTTGTTTTTATTTTTTTGCCGTTAAACTGTTTGTTGAAAATTGCGGCCAAACCGCTGCAGATGGAAACATTGACAGCCAATAGGAAGTCGCCACCGCCATATTCGATGGTACCGTCGCCTATTCTCTGCGACTTACCGTTTAGGCGCAATACCACATGATTGGCATACCATAGTGCGTTATGACCCTTCAAAATCAACTATGGCCAATGATTTCCATGTCATTTGAAAACCAATATGCGACTTCCTATTAATGATCAATAGCAACCTAGGCCCTATCTCATACCGTTTAACCACAATACATATGTGACAGGCAAACAGACAGACAGGCGGACAGACAGAGAGACGGACGACAACCATACCAATAGTTCGACCTTTACTTAAGTATGGTCGGCTAAAAAGTAAGGCAAGGGCCAAAAAAGAAAATTGCCTCGTGCTGCAAACCCATTTTATCACATAGCAAAATTATGTACAAATCCATAAGAGTTAATAGCGGAGTCCCAAACGGCTCGACGTACGGCCAAAAAATGTTGCATGCAGATTAGTATCGTACGTGGCCGTGTCATAGGCTAAGTCAAATATCGCTCAGGGGTCGTCCGTTTGAAAAAAAAAATTTTTTTTTTTTAAATTTTGCAGCCACATTTCTAAAGCCGCAGCAGAGCTGTGACGTCTGTCATCATGGCGACGCATCATGAGCATCATTTCTAAGGACAGGCGAACCAAAAACGTCGTTTTGACTCTCAGATGAAAGTTTTCATGCTGTACTCTGCGGGGCCTCCGCCCAAGACCTTCTTTTTAGGTTAAATAACCATGATTACAATTTTATTTTTTCTACTCCTGGACCTTTGGTTATGATGGCTCTACTTCGTTACGACAGACCGTTAACTAACTGTTTCTGAAATTCAAACAAGACTGGAAAATTAATATAAAAAATTTGTAATAACCAGAAACCTCTGAAGTTTAAATGATAAATTTTTTGTGTTTATGCTGTTGTGCAATTCTGTGCAAATCATATATAATGTAATATTTTCATCGCAAATTTTTGAGTTTTGACGTCAAACGATGTGACGAAAAGAATGATGTACAAAATGTACTTTGTCGGTGTTTTTTGTGCCCGTTTTTTAGAGTTTAAACTTAAACAACCTTACCCTTAGACCTTAGTTTATCCCGCATCCAAATGGCTGCATTGGGCCACGCGTTGACACCATTCTGCTTTGTCATTTGCCAGTACCTCGGCCTCCTCTCAAGTCAAGTACATGTTCTTGAGGTCTCGCTTGATGACGTTTATCCAATTCTTCCTTGGTCGTTCTGGTTTTCTTTTGTGATCTCTCAGTTCCCACTGTGTAGCCTGACGAGCTACTTTGGAGTTGTCCATTCTCAAGACGTGTCCCAGCCATCTAAGCCTTCTTTCTTTAATTATGTCCTCCAATTTCCGTCAACTAGTATTCTTTCTGATGTCTTCGTTTCTGACTCTCCATGTAATCCCCAGCAGTTTCCTCTGAAATTTGTGGTAAGCTGCTTCTAGTTTTTTTTATTTGTGTGACAGAAAGTGGTCACGATTCAGCACCATACAGTAGGGTTGAGATGACAAGTGATTCATAAAGTCTTATTTTCACCGTGAGTCTGATGTTCTTGTTTTTTCATATATTTGATAGTCTGCCAAATGAACTTGCCGCTTTTCCAATTCTTACCATACATTCTTTGTCACAGCTCTCTGTTCTTGATATGTAGCTGCCCAGGTAACAAAAATCTTCGACCATTTCGACATTTGTTCCTTTAGCTGTTATTACTGTGCTGTCTTCCCAGTTATTACTGACCATAATCTTACATTTACCGGCATTCATACGTAACCCCATTTTTCCAGAGACCTTCTCAACTTCTTCGGTCATCAACTGCATGCCCCTTTAAACAACGTAAAAACTTTTTAAAGTTTAAACATTTTTTCGAAGATTAAGGTTTTTGCTTTAAATCCAATGTCCGGATTTACTATCGCAGGTCCAAATAGCTATCGAGTATGAACACGAACTAGCTATGAAGCATCTTCAATAAATAACCTTCACTATATCTTCCTTTTTCGTCGTCGTTTTCATCAATTTAAAAAAAAGTATTCTCTGAATTTATGTATAAGGTAAACTTTATAAACGTAACATTGAATTTTTGTTTGTATTTTTGTCAAATAGTGACATATTATAAAAAAAATTTTTACTAACACATTTTTAAAAGAAATTCGCTGTGGCGATCGTTGAATATTTTACCGCACTTTATTGCGTTGCTACACCACTTTGTAAAATATAAAAAGTTTACGTAAATCTACGTTTTTAAAAACCAAAAAAAATTTTAAAGTTAAAATTATAGGCTTTGAAGTTGTTGATCTTATGCGCAATTTTACGCAAATCATATATGTTTTGAAAACAATAAGCTTAGATAAAACTTTTTTACACTAACATTTACCATATTTATTGCCGTCATCATCGTCTTCATCAATGTCGTAGTCGCCACCGCCGTTTTCGTCTGAACAGATAAAAATTCAACTGACATTTACTGTTCATTTATGTAAAAAAATTGTTCAGTTTATATACAGTGTGAGGGTGACATCGTGGTTGTAGATATAAAACAGCACAAATCACAATTAAAAAATTCAAACTTTACATTACTCAGTCAGCGAAGTTCTTCTGACATTGTGTAATGGTAATTTTTAAATTGTGATTTGTGCTGTTTTATATCTACAATCACCATGTCACCTTTACACTGTATATAAACTGAACAGTTTTTACATAAATATTTGCAGTTTTATTGCCGTTGAAAGTAATCTGAAGCTAAATAAAATCGGCCAGTAAAATAACCACTACAACTATTACCACAACTACTGCTACTCTTATTTCTACTTCGACTATAAGTAACCCTTACTTTGCTATTACCATATTCTACCCCTACCATAACCTACGTCACCCCTATTGCTACCATAACCATAAGCCTACACTACCACTATCTTGCCCCTATCTTTACTACTACTACTACTACTACTACTACCACCACTACTACGTATACTGTGATGGTAGTCACATTTTTGACAAACCACAGCAATAATTTGAAGTGACGTAACACTGCATCAACGTTGTTTGCTGGCGTCGTCGTGGATACTATGAACTTCCGTTAAATTTAACGACTCAAAATTTGTCTGTTTTGTCTGCAAACTCTACTTTTCGCCAGTATTTTATTTTTTTATTGTGTCTAAAGTAAATTTAAAATTGTATTTATTTTGGAACATGGGCTACTTCGCTTAGTTTTATAGATTTTCCATCAATTTACATTCAAAGCGGACGGGTGTTTTATCTCGCTTTAAGCAGCTCTTGAATTAGAAAATTCTGTCGTTAAGTTTTAGAATGTCATACTTATCTAACGTCTGATTAATTAATTATAGCAATTTTAAAAAATGTAGAAATGTTTTTGTTGCTAGATAATAACGATTTTTGCTATATTTAACGTATGATTTTTGCGGGGGTGCGTATGTGCGCTTTTGAATAATCGCGCACTGCTCATACCAAAATAAACCGATCTTGAAAACACCCAATCTGATGCAAAGATCTTCGATATATCTCTTACGTAAGCCGAGTTCTAACCCATTATGTCCCAAATTTTGTTGCCATGGCAACGAGAGTCGCTCGGAAAAAAATTCGGTTGGTAGCATTCGATGGCCCATTCCCTAAAACCCCCCTATACACGCAAAAATCTTGCAGATATCTCTTACACAGACCGAGTTATAGTCAATTTTGTCCCATAATTTGTTGCCATGGGAACAAAGGTCGCCAGGGGAAAATTTAAATGACACCATCAGATAGCCCGGGCCCGAAAATACGGGGGTAGGTGCAAACAGCGCGCAATTATCTTTCACGGCGACCGAATTATGGCCAATTTTGTCCCAAAGTTCGTTGCCATGGCAACGGGGGTTGGCAGGGAAAAATTTAAATGACACTATCGAATAGAGAGGGGAGTTGCAAACAGCGTGCAATTATTTTAAGGGGGCCGAGTTATGGCTTTTTTGTCCCAAATTTCGATGCCATGGCAACGGGGGTCGATCAGGGGTAAATATAAACGACACCGTTAAATTGTCCGTCCTTGAAAACCATACCTTAAAACCAAAAATTACGACTCTGTCTTATACATAGCAGTTAGTTATGACGGTTTAAAGCATTGTCTAATTTTCCCCATAGGCGCCATTGTAGTTTTTCATATTTTTGTAAAAATAGGTTAAACTGTTAAATTTAAATTTTGTAACCCCCAAAAGGCACTTTCTTGCGCGAAACCGCGTCATATGAGCCAGTTGTCGTGCGTTAAAATCAGTTCAGTCGTTTTTCCTGTAGAGGACGGCAAGAAAAAAAGGGAAAAAGGCACAAAAAGTCACGCAGACGTTATACTTCACCTATTTGTGGGGAAGCCCCTTGTAAACGGATTTTTACTAAATTTTGCACATCGGGAGATATGCCGGACGTAATCGTCTGCGCAAATTTTGGTGTAAAAATTAAGGGGTTTGGGAAATACGAGGGGTCAAATTTTGGGTTCTCCCATTGAAATGGCTGATCACCCTTACAACAGTGCTGCGCTACCGAGCAGCCTGTGACGAAGAGAAAAAATCTGCCAACACACTCGTGTTCGTATCTTTATCAAATATTAGCCGATGGCTGCGTATAATAATAATAAGAAAAATAATACATTTGTATAGTTCCGTAGTGACGTAGCTTCAGTATTGTTTTATTACGCGCGAAAGCAGCTACTGCTTTCAGCGCGTCTTAGCCATCACAATTCTGTCCGTCCGTCTGTCCGTCTGTCTACACACGGTTGGATCAGTCAAAAACGATGCAAGATAGGGTCATCAAATCTTCACCTTCGCTGCCCGGAAGACTCTAGTTCTAGGAACCGTAAAGCTTTTGCATAAATTCAAAAAGGGTCAGCCCGAACGAGGGCGCTAAATGAGAGGGTGGTGGGCAAAATTTGCGATTTTTTGGCCAATAAGTCGCTGTATCTCAGTAACGGTGCGAGATAGAGCCTAGGTTACTATTAATCACTAATAGGAAGTCATACACCGGCTCTCAATTGGCGCCAAATTCAATGACCTTGAATAACCTTAAACGCCAAAATAGGGAGTTTTATGGATTTTTTGGCGATTTCGTTATGCGATCCAGATAGAGAATTTGGTATTTGTATATTAATTCAGCGTGAACACCCCAATTTTCAACTAAACTACTGAACCGGAACTGCTGTAGGCTTTCGCGCGTTTCGTGCATTAGCTCAAATTCCTTGTTACTACTGTGGTCAAACCGGTACGAAGGTGACGTACAATAGATCTAATGTAAAAAAAACAAACAACTGTTACGCGGGACAGTACTGTGATTACTGTAAATGGAAAAGGACAGCTATTATACAACTGCGTCAATATAAGTAGGCATACTGCTTGTATTATTTGTTGTTTCTGATACTGTCTGTATCTAGGCTGTAGGCTGGTGCCGCCGTAGAGTGAAATATACAATAACAAAATACAAAATATTACAGACGTATGTCTACTGTAATAAAATGAGTATTGAAAAGACTAACAGATATCTTTAAATACCACTTTCATTGACTAACCTTCACCATATCCTTCGTCGTCACCATAATCACTGTCATCATCGGAGTCGTCGTCGTCTGCAAAATATTTATCTTAAAAATTTTTGTTTATCAACATTTACCAAAATCACTTCATAAAACTATGTTATCCCGCACACCTACTTTTTTACAAACATAAAAAATTACTGACACAATCAAATTTGAGAGATATAAATAGTGTTCAGCTTTGTTTGATTGGACACAGCTGTCGAGCACAAAAAACATTGCAGAGAGATGTTTTTCCCGAAAATTTCGTACTGGCAAATGCTAGCGAAACAGCCCAATGACTGCTCGTGCGCTGCTAGCATCGCACGGAACAGATAGACGAACAGACAGACAGACAGGCAGACGAGCAAGACCTTTAATGCGGCTTATTAAGACCACCACGTAAGAATACTAGATACATTATGCATGTATGAAACATTTTAATGTTTAGTAATCTTCGCCATAAGCTTCGTCGTCGTCATCATCATCATCATCATCATCACTATCATCAAAATATTTTTAAAAAGTATTTTACTTAACAATATCCTCTGTTTAATCTATATTAAAACAGTAACGGTTTTTGCTGGCAACAGTGTGCTGAAAACAAAAAAAATTAATTTACAATAAAGCACTAAAACGAGAAAATTAGCATATCCAACATAGATAGAATGCATAGCGAGTCTGGCAATCCAATTTGAAATGAAATGGTGGGTGAAGGCCTCCACGAGGTATAAGGAAAGAACTTTTACCGTCGAGTTAGTGGGTCTTGCTCTAAAATATGACCAGTGCAGTAAATGCGTATGAGTTTTATTTTTTACCTAAATCTACGTTTGCAAAAAATAGGCCTACACTTTTGAAACGTCTTAAGATGAGGTTGCGATAACTGCATGAATTAAAGTTCCCAGGGTGGTAAAATTTTGCGTGTAATTTCATAGAGTGGTAAAGTTTTTAAACAGTGCCCGCAGACCCCCCATACTAGGATTTCGCTCTATATCTTTTTTTTCAAAAACTCCACACTAAGACACAGAGTTACGTCCCTTGACCAGTGCGTGGGACAAATACGAACTTTTTGGAATCATTCTGTCACACTTCTATTTCTGCTGTAGCTGCTACTGCTGCTGCTGCTGCGATTGCGACTGCTACAATTACGAATCGTTCTACCTGTTTCGTAGTCTATCTTTCTGCAGTACTTTCCATCGCCATAATAACCTTTCATACACTGACACTTGTAACTGCCTACCGTATTGTAACAGTAGGCGTATTTGTGACAGGGCTGATATAGCGTACATTCGTCCACGTCTAAGGACAAAGCAGATACAATTCCTAATAAGTAGCGATATGCAGCAGCGATAACTAAATAAAACAACGTGACTACACTAAAATACTGTACAAATGCGCACAAAAACGCGCTAATTTCATCAAATATTGACCGATTTTTACGCGCGATAGCACATAATGCTTCACGCGTCTTAACTGTCGTTTCAAGTGTAAATTGCGCCAAAATGGCTGAAGATTGTCCAAGACAACCTGCGTATGAAATTTTCAGCATTTGAACAATTTTAATTTCGGCCCTTTAAGTTTAAAGATTTCTAAGCACGGACGCGTCAGATATGATTACTTTTTTATAATGCGCGAGTTTTGCTAATATTTATCAATTTTGGAGTGAAAACGTTTGGAGAAAAACAAGATAGGCCTATGCTACTTACCGTAAACAAGCGCTGCTAACGCATATTTGATTCTAAATTACAAAAAAAATATTAGAAATAAACCAAAACAACCTGCGTATGAAATGTTTAGCATAAAATCTAGATTTTGAGTTTTGATATTCTAGGTTCAAAAAGTCCGCCAAACGGAAGCCTCAAATTTGGATACACTTTCAAAACGCATTATTATTAAATTGCGCGTTGTACAGTAATTCCCTACGTGGCAGCACCGATGCTGTCGCTCGTCACGTGAGCTTTTCTCAAATTCCTTGTCAAAACACTTGCACTGTCCCGTTCTACAAACAACTCTATACCGAAGCAACTATCACAGACCCCACTTCGCGCTAAAAATTTCGCTGTATTACCATTTCAAAATTCCGCTGTCAAAAGGTAAAAATAATGAGATCTGTTTTTTAAATAGCCAAAGCCAAACAAAAATGAAGACTTCTTTTTGTAAACCAGATAGTCAAATTCAGCATGTTCAAGCTATATTACAACATTACGTTCTTAATTTTTATTCCAAATGCTTCCCAAAATCACATGTTTAGCAATGCTTTTTAACTATAATTGAAGATAACTTACCGTAACTAACATCGTCGTATCCGTTGCTACTGTCATCGTCGTCATCATCATAGCTCGTACCTGAGAATCAATTAATCAATTAATTAATTAATCACTCGAATTCAAACGTAAAAAAGCATCTGCAAATCGAAGACCAGCTTAGCGCCGTAAACGTAAGCTACTACGCTACAGGATAAAAATCAAACCAGCACACGATGTAACTTGCGACGGCTATATAGGCCTACAATAGCCAAGTTGCGATCAGACAGACACTCACGCAGGCAGAATGGGAGCTGCCTGAGAATAAGGGTCGCGTATAGCTTGCAGAGTCGCGAACACAAAATTCTCAAAAAATGAACAAAAAAGGTTTTCCTGGCGAATGTCGTCAGCAAGTCAACATTGTTATTCAGTATTTATTTAGTATCAATATACTCACGTGTGCAGCGGAATCCGTCGCCAGTAAATCCTCGTTTACATCTGCACGCTCTGCCACCGCCACGAAGTCGAACGCACACAGCATTGGTGTTGCACCCACCGTTGTTATACGCACACGGATCACGAGTTACTGTACATTAGCACAAACTACGACACTTGTAGTAGTAGTAGCAGTAGTCGTAGTAGTAATGGTAAACGCCTAGACGTAGCAGATGTAGCGCTATTGGTTTGTCCAGCGTGAAAATGGTTGCAGATAGGCACAAAGATGCTGCGTATCATAACGACAACTGGCGGCAAGCTTCTTAGAGGTGTCGACATTCCCTTCCTTGTTGGCAGACTCCTACTGTAGCATAACGGTGTCGACGACTTGACGCCACTGCCGGCGATTTGCAGTGAGACGCCAGGCCGAGTGAACGCCGGTGCTGAAGGGCTGGACGTCCCGAGACACGGTTTTCAACCATGTATCACGAAGACGTCCTCTCGTTCTTCTCCATCCTGCAGGCGGGTTGCTCATCGCAGCTACCACGACTTTGTGGTAGTCTTCCTCATATGACCTTCTAGCCAGGTGGCCAAAAAGTTGAAGCCTTCTCATGCGCACCAACTTGGAGGTAGCGGAGCAGTCTGTGGTTCTTCTCACTTTGGCATTTGTGACATGGCGTGTGTATGGAATGCGAAGTATTCTCCTCTGGCGTTACATGTCGAAGGCATCTATCCTGCGTGAGAGTTGTTTGGTTACTGTCCAGGTGTCGCAACAGTACAGTAGGACGGACAATATGTAAACCATGTAAAGACGAACTTTTGCGCTGACAGAGATTGATGACTTCCAAATATGGCGGTCAAGCTGTGTCATACAGTCGCGAGCTATGCCGATTCGTTTCCGGATTTCTGTGTCACTGCTTCCATTTCTGTGCTGTGCGCTTCCAATGTAGACAAAGGTCTCTACAAATTCTACATTTGCGTTGCATACAGCAACAGCATTCTCGATGCTAAGTGGATTGCATTGATAACCTTAAATGACCTTGAACCTTTAACATAGGAGATTTTAGTAAATGTTTCGCGATTTCGGGCTGCGACACACATTTCAAGAGTGAATTGTACCACAATAATTAGAGATAAACCAAGACAACCTGCAAAGGAAATTTATAGCATTACATGTAGATTTTAGCAGTCTAAGTTTCGACCATTTACGTTCAACGAGGCTTGCGCACGTGAGTGTCAGATAGGGGTAACCGTTAAAGTGGTTATTTCTTCGACATTGGCTTGGTTAGCATAAAAATGGTTGCAAATAAGCACAGACATGCTGCTTATCATAACAGGCACTGGTGACCTGTTTTTAGTAGTATTAACATCGATGACCTTGAATAACTTTGAACTTTGAAATAAGGGCATTAATTGATTTTTTCGGGATTTTTGGCTGCAGGAGAGTAAATTGCAATAAAATGCATGGACATAAACCGAGACAGCTTTAAGAAAGTAACTGCTATAGGTTCTCGCTCGTCTCACGAGCATTAACTCAGATTTCTTGTCATGCAATTGTGAACAGATATTAGGCCTAAGTGTTTAAAATTTCGTGTTGAAATAACAAGTTGTTGCTGAAAAAATTGCAAAAAAATTTAAAAAGACATCCTGTAGCATTGTGATGCAGTTTTAATTTTCATCCATAAAAATTGTGCGCTATAACAGTCATGACAGAAGGAATTATCATATGACTATCAAAAAATAATAGGTTTGTACTTACTGACATAAGCCGACGCACAGTTGCAGTAAAGGACTGCAACCAATGCAAGCACTAAGACAGCTACCACTTTCATTGTTACCTTTACAACAACGGCAGTTGTTGTTGCTATTGTGGTAGCCCGTACAATAACTCTCCTGGGGCCGTTATGTTTTATAGACAAACCATGTTGCAACAGATGTCTTCATATGACCCCATGACGGGTTCGAGTAAACGTCGGAAAAGACCGACAGTCGCCTTGGAACAAAATGTCAGCTTCCGAAAGGTTAGAATTGACTGGTAATTAATGCATAAAGTAAATAATAAATTACTAGCACTAGCAGTACCATCAATACTATCATCACTAATACTACTATTACTATAATACTAAAATACCAGCTACTAAACGCAATAATCGATTTTCAATTAGAGACGGGATAGGTCATTTGATCATAGCTTTGTCTACCTACTACGTGTGGCGTCATCGTAATATCGCTTGACTGTCACGCACATGCTGTCCACGTTTACCACTTACTGCGTATGTTTACTCACGTAGGGACGGCTAGGCTGAGTTGGCGGCTTGGGAACTAAAATAGAGACAGTGTACCCGCGACAAGTACTTCATTTTTGACTGTCTAACGCTAGCTATCAGTGTAAGGCGAAAACTTTTACATTTGTTTTTTTGTGATTACATTTGAAAAATTTTATACTATTATGATAATAAAATGTTTCACGCCTAACGTGCGAACAAAACGAATTGCACGGCGCTTGTATGCTAACGATTAACTTAATGTCTCTTGCTAGAATTTTTTGAACAGGTTGGGCATGCAATTAATAAAATGTGCTTTCGTCGGTGCTTCTTAAATATCAGTATTTCGGAAGATGATGTGGCGACATCTGTGACGTGCGGCAGTAACTTTTGCAAACACATAATTGCAAATTTTTTACTGAGTTTATCAGCAAAAGAATTGACAAGAAACTTAGCTGTCACTAGGGTGGGCCAACCGTACTGTTTATATCCGAAAGCCAGCGTCCGTCTTCCATTCACGGAAAAATGCGATTTTCAGAAGTAACTACATGTACAGTTGCTTGCACACTATGGTGACGCTGCTGTATTGAACGCTACCATAAACGATAGAATACGATACGGTAATTCGGCGCACATGGGTGTTGGCTGCAGGCACAAAGTTTGCATTCAAAACTGCGGCAAAACCGCAGCAGATAGAAACATGGTTACTATTGACAGCTTATACACCGTGGTCCATAAAAACGTGCCACTTTTATTTTCTGAATAGCTTCCTAAAACATTGGCTGATTTTAATAATTTTGGCACGCGACATCAGGAAAGAACTTGATGCAAACGACTGTAGTTTTGGCCACCTTACTTTAATGTCATGTACTGTCGCTACGCTACCTTGCGTAATGCAAAAGTCGTTGTTTGGCCATTTACAACAATAAATGTACAAAACATCAGTTTATGTATTTGTTAACGGCAACATTTAAGGACTTGCACATTGAAAACAGCAAAAATTACAAAAGATAACATCACACTGACTGTGTGTCAATGTGCTGCTGAATAATATCACCTTTTGTAATTTTTGCTGTGCAAGTCCTAAAATGTTGCCGTTAATTTAATTTTTGTATAAAAATTTGTAAGAAAAATTGTTTCAAAAGATAACTGTTTGTATATGCATTATAGTGATTTCAGTGATATTTTAAAATTTATGTTTCACATGGTAGTGTAGCGACACAAAGTGTGGTAGGATATTTAAAAACCACGTTATTGTTAGTTGGGCACCGTATGTACCAGTGAAAAAAATTTTTTAAATCAATTAATATTTAGCGAAGATATGGAAAATGACAGAGTGGGACGTTTTGGGGACACAGTGTATAAGAAATGCAATAAAAGCCAATAAGGTTATAGCTATTGTATGACGTAAGTTAAAAATATTTCATGAAGAATGCATATGCACAAGATATGCTAGTTAATTGTTTTATTGCACAAAATGCAATACAAAGTTTATAACAGTTATTGCAGTTTTACGTCAAATGCTAATTTACGATAAAGGTTATGTTAAATTAATCGTCGTCTACTGCAAATAATGCAATAAAATGTCAATCATATTGCAGTTCTGATCGAAGTTATTCTATAACACTAAATGCTGCTGAAATTGAGGATCTTCTGTTCAGGCAAACCGACGGATTGCATGCAATTTCAATTACCTACAAGCCACAAACATACATCAAAAGCAATATCAGGGCTTAATTTACAGTGCTACCGATACTGTCCCGGCCTACGTTATGTCAAAGTCGGCCCGCAGTTATTTTAGTCACATCTGCGGTCCGCCCTATAGCTTGTGGTTGATCTTGTTTTTTTTGCATTTGTAAAATTTAAAGTGTTAAAAACGCCAAAAATTGTTTTGTAGCGGATGCGGTTTTCAAGTTCAAATGTACCGAAATTTGTTTCCGGCTTGGACCGCCCTAGACCTCGCTGGGGGAGCTTGCTTACGACGTTCTCGAGACCATTTAGTACTGCAGTACCCTGAGAAAAGGATGTCATTGATTGTCAGTACTGCTAACTTTTTTCATCGCAAATTAAGCATCGAATTAACTTACTAAATCAATCAGAGCCGGTTTCTCGTTTTGAGTTAATTATTTCGTAGCTAAGTTTAACCAGTAACCATTAGTTTACATTCGTTGTTATTTAAACAACACTGATCACACGGTACGCTGCGTAGACGTCAGGAATAGTAATGAGTTAGATTGTCCGACTGCCTAATTGCTAATTAGCAGGATTTAAGAAGGCACAGATACACCACTACTGAAGCATTCAGTTTTGTGTAAGGATAAAACTAAAGTCTTGGAGCGAGCGTTTTTGTCCAGAGTGAAAACACACATCACAACCAGCGCTAACTTCAATCAGGCACAGTCTGCATACCGTCAAAACTTCTCGACTGAGACTGCACTGCTTGCAACACTTAATGATATTTACCGAGCTATTGATGAGGGCTGCTCCGCAG
>Ga0209671_1004992_pt1 | contig 13309 bp, 8 predicted proteins | sample WorMetHERISLAND2_2_FD_187401 | JGI IMG/M metagenome (GOLD analysis project Ga0209671, IMG submission 187401) | Marine gutless worms symbiont microbial communities from Max Planck institute for Marine Microbiology, Germany - Olavius geniculatus... | ecosystem: Host-associated > Annelida >... | reverse complement strand
GTGATGAACGTGTTGTGAAATGTAAAAATTCGGTGAGTGGTCGCGCTTAATACGGCATAACTTTGTCAAAGTTGGAGATAACTGAATAAAATTTTGCAGATTAGCATAAATCTAAATGGATAATAGGCGTGTAAAATTTCGTTAAAAAATTCTCAGCCGTTTCGGAAAAATTATCAGAAAACCTTAGGGGGTAAAATTTTTTGGCGCACCCTGTACATCTACCTCGAAACGGACCTAGCCTAATTGCGTTTTTCACTCGCCAAACACCTAAGTTTAATGTAATAAAAACAGCAGTAAAAATAAAAACTAAATAGCAAGTAATAAAAAGGCAGGAAAGTATTATAAAAATGAGATCGGTCACGTCGGGATGAATAATTTGGCTCAGCCGCTGCGTTTATAGTTCTTTCAGAATTACAATGTATTACCATATACTCTTTTCAAAACATTTATGTAGTAAGCCTAATTACATCAACGTTATCAGCAGCACTAATTAAACTCATTATTATCAGTCGACCGTACTTAAGTAACGGTCGAGCTATCCGCATGGTAATCGTCCGTCTGTCTGTTCGTCGCTGACGAATGTATTATAGCTAAACTTTAAGTCGTAAAGGAAAACTTTTTACACAAGTAATTAGTCATGTGTGTTAAACTTAGGCATGCAAAATTTTAGCCATCATTCAGCAAGGAAACATTGTCAAATTTGGGGTTAAATAAAGGGGTAGAAAATTCAATGAAAAACTGGCCATATGTCGGAAACGGTGAAATATAGGGCCAAGGTTACTATTGATCGATAATAGGAATTAGCATACGCTTTTTCAAATAAAATGAAAATCATCGACTTTGGATGACCTTGAAGGTCACGTCGCTGACAACCAGGACGGTCGGCTATCTTAGCGACAGCTGAGCTTCTTGTCTTAGGCTGAATTGAACGCGGCAACGACTTTTGTTCAGTTTAGTTGGTTCGCTTTGTACAGGGCTTCAGACACGTTCACAAGAGCTAGAGCGTTATACTGACGACGTTACCTTCGGTGCAGCCGAGTTCTGTCAGTAGTTTTGAAGCGAGTGTGCGTGCGTAACTCGCGATCTCTTCACCGCATAGTTCCCGCACGACTCTCACAGCACAAAACACAGCCGACGGCGGTCTGCAAACAAATCACTGGCAATTGCACGTCTCATCAGGAATCACATAAAATTATACACGCCGCCGCCAAAACTTACTTAACATTATTAATATTATTCTGGATGTTATGTGACATTTTATTTCGACATTTCACGATTACTTACATTAGTTATTATATTTCATGTAGGCCAACGGCGAGTCAGTTGATAAAGCAAGCTCAAACTGAGAAGGATTCGGGTGTTGTTTTCTCCAAAGATCTGCATTAAATTTATTGCAGGAATTGTTGCAGTAATCAGTAAAGCAAATCGTATTATGTTCGGCTTGCTTAAGAAGAAAAAAAGACTTTGCACAGACACCGGCCAGCTAGCTGAAGTTCGTTGTGTGGGAGCTCATCCGCTTAGCGGCAGTTTGAGCAGCGGAGACGGAGAGTGATACCCAATATAAGCTATAGCATACAACCCAAGTCGACCGAACCACCGGTGGGTGTCACTGGCTCCATTTAACAGCTAACGACTATAACCGACTATAGGTCACTGTATAACAGCAGTCCCAGTATTACGGCCTACTGTCGCATTCCTAACGCCTATAGCTAGAAAGTTTTATACTATTTCGCAACATAAGTCTATATTTTGACGAATTGTCAAAGTGCAAAAACTGCAGTAAGCTTAGTTTAGTTGTCATTGAATTAATGGAGAAAAAAGTTGATATATATAATGCAATTAAGTGTCTTGAATTTAAATAGAAGTCTTACGGGCAATTTCTTTCTTGCGGTGGCAAATGGTTCAGACAATACTGCCGAATGAAGTACGTTGTCAGAGGCTCACGATTATGCACGTTAGGACGTAGCAGACATTCTTTGTGTTCGTTGATCACTGCACAAAAAGACATTTTTATTAAGCAGCATGTCTGTGCCTATCTGCAACCGTTTTTACGCTAGACGAGCCAATAGCGGTAAAAAAAACTTTTTAAAAAGGCACACTTTTAAATAGGTACCCCTCTTTCACGCCCTCGTTCGATGGGGAACCCTTCGCGCAGGGGTGCTCGAAATTTCGTCACAAAAAACTAGAGTTTTTTAGGCAGCCCACAGTGTAAATTTAGAGATCCTAGCTTGCATTGTTAGGATAGAACTGCAGAGTGTGATAGACAGACAGACAGACGCCTAAGCCATAGCTAAGAACCGCGAAGCATTCTGCTGTCGCACGAAAAAGTGATTAATTTGTAGCAAATTTTCTGTCAAGTATTGTAACGAAAAACGAGCTGAGTGCTAACAGTATGCAACCAACTTTATTATACATGTACGTGTCAGCTATGTATTAATTTAGACCTACACCATACGAGTCTACACCTGTACGGCGCGTGTGGGCGAGTAGGGGCCTATGTATAAGACTTTCAACGCTAATGCTGCCGCAAGATTAGGCCTATTAGGCTACTATAAGAAAGAGCATGCGCACCATCAACATTCTCGCGGCAGACAAAGTTGACTGCAGTCTGCGCAACTGCAACCTGCTGCTGAAGTCGGATGACTCTTGGGTGGTCCGCCACCTGCTCGGAAAACTGGCACACTCGGGAAGACAGCTTTTCTCTGGCACAATCCTGGGCGGTCAACAGCGGCCTGCAATCGAATATATTCACAACTCTGTACTTCCTCGACCCGAAAGCCAGGAAAGCACATTGCCGCTTTTTTCTGAGATAGTTACAAAGTTAAATACTTTTAGTACGTAGCACATAGGCAGGAGGCCTATATAGATCTAAAACCGTTTCCATACCGGCACTAATTTTCTTACTCCGACCCTTAGTTGAACTTTAATCAGAAACTTTAACGTTACGGTAGACTTGAATAGACATAGTTGTTTATTTTACAGCTAGTTGCTCGTTCTTTTGCTTGACCAAAAGTTAGTTAGCAAACATCGTCAGTTAACGTTAACTAAAGAGTTAATTTTAGACGTCATTGATACAGCTCCGTCAGGTAGGCATAAACCCGTGATTTAACAGCAGTGGTAGGCCTAATCTATGTCAACTAATCAAAACGTTCATGTCTTAGACCTATGATAATGCTGACGCATTTGTGCTATGAGAGAACTACCAGTTTTAAAGCTTACCGAGTGCAGATGATAGCTGTTTTAGCCTTGTCATTTAGTTCAACATTTGATATTATATTGCGGTCTACTGTCACAAAGTTGCAAATTACAATACATCGACATACTCGCATGTTTCTTGGAGATCGATGTTGCTGAGCGTTTCCATAATCTCTTGGCCGCTCTTGTGCCTGTATGCCATGCGAACCGGCATAATGCATACTTCCAGCGAATTTCTACACATCCGAGCAGCTCCGGCTCCTTGTAAGAAAAAACATCACAACACGGCAGAATAATATATCAACAAGATTTAATCAATCCTAGCGCCATGTTGCGTGCGAATCAGAGGCGCAGTCGCAACAGAGTAACTACTCATCGCTCATCCCGCTGAGGGTAGAAGGTTGAGTTGACCTGATCACACAGTAGGTTAGTAAATTTTCAAATGACCGACGGTGAAATTCTAACGACAATCTGAAAGTTGCAAAACCGACCCTCCCACTCAACTTGAAGTTACGACCAAAATTCAGCTATAGCAACTTAACAGGTGTTATAGGCCTACCTGTACGTATACGTTTGTTCTTAAGACTTATTCAACACAATTTAGCAAAGCTCTTAACTGTCGTGTTAGCGCGATAGGCACAAGCAATCATCGCGCTAACTGAACTACGAAGTAATTTTCTCACGCTAAAATTTTTTCCTATCTACCGATATACTCACAAATTCACAATTTAACTTTTTCAAATTACGGTGTGCTAGAATGACTAACTTCGTTGTTCTGTGTAGCCTACTACTCTCGTACGGTATATTCGTACTGCAAACTGTGTAGATCGCACTTCGCAGTAATGTTTTCATACTAAATGGTTAAATGATCACGTGAATGGAATAATTGACTGCGTATATACCGTTTGTTCTGCAGACCTCGGGGTCTTCGTCGCTATTATCTCCACAGTCGTTATCACCATCACAAAGATAGCCCTCAAAGATGCACCTATTACCGCCGCCAGGACACGGGATGTATTCACGATAGCGGCACGTAGGTGGACTCTCTGCATAATAGACAACAAATTGCATAATTACTATTATAATATAGACCATAACTAGAAAAAAAATGTCGGTTCAGTGCCCAAAACTGCATAACGCCAACTAGTCCCCGGAACCGCCGCCGTTCGCCGCCGTTCGCCGCCGCCGCCATTAAGCTAGCTTAACGGCTTAGGTGTTTAAACGGCTAAGCCAGCCGTTAAGGCTTTAGCAAAAAGTTTCGGCAACTAACTCCAACCCTCAACATCTGCCACACGTTACGAAAATAAATTACACTATAGCAGAAAATAACGCGAACTTCGCCGCGAAAGCGTACTCTTTTTAATGAGCCTACAGGCAAAAACTAAAAGAAGTCCTCGACGTAGAAACATATAACCTTTCTTGACAGTATAGGTCTAATACGTCATTTCATTAAACTTAAACTGTATCATATCGTTCCGACTGATGAAACGAAAAGCGATGTCGATCGGGTTTTCTTCTCGAGTCGCTAAAATATAGTTAAAACATGATGTGAATATGCTATACATAGATTAAAAATGTAACATGAACCACATAATAATCAAAATAATGGCTTAGTTACTCTATTGCAGTTCGTTTTTATCGCAATGAAATATGATGTTTAATGCAAAGTAAATTATTTTCCGTTTTGTCAAAAAATACTGCTGCAGTCAGTGTGTTTGGTACAGTACTAACCGGCCCAAGATAACGTGCAGAAGATGCTCAGAATGAGGAGCAATGACGTCATCACCATCATCATCATCATCAGCAGCAGCAGCAGCAGCAGCAGCAAGAGAAGTGGAGTAGTGTTAATTGACGCTCAGACCACGACAATGCAGCGACACATCTAGCGCGTCTCTATCTATATCCGTGTGACAACTGGGAACCTATACGGGGGGCTTTGACCCCTACACGTAATCTTCAGTTTTCGTAACAACTTCCATTTGCCCAAACTTTTATTTCATTCGACGTACAAATTAGTTATAAAAACGCAAATATTTAACGGTCGTACCGTAAATATGTTTTTTGCATTAAACTGTTCATCACGTGACATTAAATACTGAAAAAAGTCAAGCGAAAACACAGACACTTTTGCAAATTTGTTCCATTTAACGAACTTTTTAAAGGGAACCCAACTCAACGCATGCTCTATAAATTTATAACAAGCAATAATTTCAGACTGATTATAATAGCGTATAATTCTACTGATTTTCGTCAAAAGAGATAATGTTTTCGTATATTTTGTTAGTCTGTTGACTATAAATAAAATTGCCGAGATACTTGAGAACTAATATACTGATTTCGATAAATCTGCCAAAGTGAGTGGCTAAATTTTTTGCCCATTCGAATGACGACCCAGATCTAAAAATTTCTAAAGACTTTTTTCGATAATTTGTAGCATGTGAAATATCGATACTTACTATTGTACCGTTTTGTACATCAGATGTCAACATTGTGATAAAATAGAACATCTCAGTCAAAAAGTGCACCGAGCAATTATATTATTGTTTTGGTAATCCTTGCAACTACTGTCACTGTGCACGAAATGTCCTTCAACCATCAACCCCACCTAAAGTTTAAACCAGTCCAAATTTCTGTCTCATCAAGCCGTCAAATTTAGCCTCTGCAAAATGATTTATGGCAACACAGACGATTGGTAGGTAATTGGCTGGACTGCATCGGTGCTAGGAATTGAACAGTTAATTCTGACATACATCAGACTGAGTTTGAGTGAGACTCTCATGCGGGCGTTAACGCGTCGAATCAGCTGCGCTTTTTCACGCTTAAGCCAAATTCCATTACGCCGACTTTCACCGAAACTTAGCAGCGGCAACGTGGGTTAAAAAAGTAGGTCAGGCAGAAGTTGCAATTTTTCGACGTACACTGCAAATTTTGGACAGGAATTTGACAGACCGTTGCCGTTTTCCGACAGCTAAGATTATAATGCTAAAAATTTCAATTGTGCCCTGAAAATTTTCCCAAAATAAGAGGTATTAAAGCTATAATTTTGCATTTTTGGACGACAATTTTTCGACGAGAAAAATTTTCTGACAGCCATTATTCTTTTGGTACTTGTCCGTTAATTCACCCGCACCCGAATTATTATTGTTAACGCTAACCTTAACTTTTACCCTGACCCTAAACCCAACCCTAACCCTAACCCTGATCCTAACCCTAACCCTATGGCTATCCCTAACCTTAGCCCTAACCTTAACTCTAGCGGTTAATTCGAGTCCGGGTGAATTAACGGACAAGTATTTTTTGCGACGACGCCACTGACACCAGCGATAAACGACCTTATTATTATTATTTGTTTGTTCACATTTTGCAGATGTTTACATTCAGATTGCTGTATGTGATTAACTGAAAGAATTTAGCCCACTTCGTCGAATGCGTCAAATTTACGTTTGTGTCAAGTGAGTTAATATAATAGTGTACATAGGATTTTGCAGCTGTTGGGAAATTCACACCTCCACACAAGCGGGGCAACGAACAGACAGGTAGACACACAGACAGACAGGCGCCTCTACGATAGCTAAGACGCGCTTAGCACAGCTGTCGTGCGTAAAAAAGCAACGTACTCTCGACGTTCGTTCGTAGCTGGATAAGTGGATAAGTGGATTAGCTGTGATAGCCTTCGAACGTACGTCTCGTCTGGACCAACTGACAGCGTACAACGCTCTCTGAACCCCAAACTCCCCAGACTTAACAAAAAGGGAAGGAAAAGACATACAAAGTAAAAAATAAGGAATAGATAAAGCCTAAAAAACAAGGAAAAGGGAAATGAAAAGACGTAGATCTCCCCGTTTCGAAATGCTGTTCATGAAATTAAACATACCGGTATTCCACAATAACCAGGGGGAAAACGTCCGTCTCCCGGCACGCGGTGCAGACTGTGACAGACTGGTCTTGTCATCGACTCCCGCGATCAGCTTGCAGCCAACTGAGCATCAACTAACCGAGATTTGATGAGCCGTGATGATTTCATGGCGTCACGTGTCCGTCACGCATTCACGCAATAGCCCTGCTCCAGTAGATTCACACACCTGCCTGCTCTATACTGCAGTCGTTTAGCGAAGTATTTCTGGACACCGAACAATGGCATATAGAAGCATTAGTGGCCTGTAGTTGCTGCTTGACTCATGCAAGTGAAACCGTAAGCTTACTATTCATAGATGCTAGGCTATGTCGTATTATCGTTTGCATCAATTCGACGCGCTATTATTGGTATAATACAAACTGACAGTTAAACATCATAGTGAAGCAATAAAGCTGGCAGAATGCAGTACGCGTGACGCTTTATTGCCAACTGAACTTAGAGCCTGGCAGTTCGCTTGGAGATTCTGATAATAAATTGTTGTTACTGGCCTAGGGGAAAAGTCCTAAGCACTCAAAAAGCAGGGAAGAAAACGTCCGGGAGGGAAAAAGTCCAAGGGGAAAAACGTCCGCGGTTGACAGACCCAGGGGGAGTTTCTGCCAGACACTGTATATTCCAGTTGCAGCGAACTGCCTTTTTCGCTCAGTAGGCTTACCAGTTCATCCACGGTCACGTTTTCTTCAGTGCAGGATTTGGTCTGACGCTCTCGTGCCGATGGTCGGCGCTTTATGTTTTCAAGAACTTAATCTATAAAGTGCCCCGTCTTCATGTTTAAACTAGTAAATTTCTCCTGCAGTGTATTTTTGCATTGACTGTGGGAGGTTTCAGTTACAATTCATTCGGCTGCAGAGATCAGCAAGCATCTGTTACATTATTTGCTCGTGAATGAAACAATGAAGCTGCTATGATGCTGCGAGGTTGATACGGTCGGTTAGGTTTCTGCGAGCTTGCAGGTGCAGCGCGCATTCAGGCGTACCCGACACGCTTCACACATTGCATCCAGCAATGTCAATCTTATTTTATAACTCGCTGGTCGTCGCCGCCGATTTGAATTTCTGACGCTCTTCAAATCGCTCGCTCGTTTTGCGCGTGAATTACTCAAGCTTGCGCCCGGCCGCCTTGCCGCATGCATTATGGAAATACACTGCGTGCGTGAGTCATGAAAAACTGCATTATTTTATTGACGCATGACTTTGTATACCGTTAAACAATGTACAAAATATTAGCGAAAATTGGTAACAAAATAAGTTAAACTTCGCTTGTATAACATGGCTTATGTAACTGTCCTAACCTTTAAAAAGTGAATAATCTTGTCTTTTCCAAGCAGAGGGCTCTGTGCCGTTTGCTGCAGGTAAAACAAAACTTTACAGTATTTGTTCTGTTTGTCATCATAATTTGGGGCCGCCAGAGATGCTGAAACTGGCTCCTGTACCTGCTGTTACTACTTTTCATGAACTATTCAGAAAAGTTTGGACCAGCGGCCAAGTTCCTTCCGAGTGGAAAGAAGACATAATAACGTCACTGTACAAAGAAAAGGAAGGAAAAACTGACTGCAGCAGCTAGAGACCCATATCTTTGTTATCCGTGCCAGGAAAAGTTTTCACTCACGTCATGTTAGCAAGGATTAACCTACTGTTGAACGTCCACCGTAGACCACAACAGTCTGGATTCACTGCAGGAAGGTCTACAATGGCTGTCCGCTATCCGGCTGTTATCTGAACTACACCGGGAGTTTGATCGCCCACTTCATGTAGCCCATGCAAACCCGAAGTCCGCTTTTGATTCCGTGGACAGGCAAGCTCTGTGGAAAGCTCTCAGGGGTACAGGTATGCCACAAGTACTCCTCAAGCTTATAGAAGATTTGCACACTGGAAAAACATCTCGGGTCTGTCTTGGTGGATTGATGTCTGACATTTTTCCCACGTCATCCGGTGTTCGTCAGGGATGCATCTTCGCACCGGCCCTTTTCTGCCGAGCAATTGATTGGATTATGAAACGAACTGCTCGAGAAGCTAATGTTCATGTTGACAACAACTTGTACACAGACCTTGATTACGCCGGTGATGTCGTGTTAATGGCTGAACAGACAGAGACGTTTCGATCAGCTCTCACGATATTCCACCAGACTGCTAAGGACCTTATCTATCGTGGCAGAAAACTAAGGTACAGAACCTGGGCGCGGGTGATCCTGCTGCAGACATAACGGTTGCTAACAACACCATTGAAGCAGTTACAGAGTTCCGGTAGTTGGGCTCTATTCAGTCGTCTTCTGACAGATGCTATCCAGATCTACATCGACGAATTGGAGTGGCCTCCTCCGCCATGCACTCAACGCAACGCTGCTGGCGTCAAAAAGGGTCTAAGTCTGGACACCAAGCTAAGACTATACCAAACTTGTGTTCTCCAAATCCTGTTGTATAGAACTGACAAATGGACCCTACTGGCAGACGACACACGCAAATTACAATTCTTCCATATGTCATGCCAACGCCAGATAATGGGTGTGAAGTGACAGGCCATGTGAAGAACGTTGACATAGCCGACCTGTTTGTCAAGCATTGCAGATATAATCAGCAAGAGGCGCCAAGCACTGTTTGGTCACGTTGTTAGACTGGATGCCACCACTCCTGCACACCAAGCGTTATGTCAGGTCATTGCAATGAAAAGCGATCAGCGTCCGCGAGAATAAACTGACCTCCTGGGCGTCCTCGAAAGACCTGGATACAGCAGATCGGCAACGGAACACCGGCCAGCTGGAGACAGATGTGGCAGAGTGCAGATGAACGTTCACATCGTGGGGAGTCGCCGCAACGGACCTCAGCTGTCGTATATCAGAACAGCAACGCGTCTGAGTCTGCACAAATAATAAAAAACAAAAGTACAAATTTCGTCCAATTAAATGCCGGCAATTTAAAACACGATGATGATGATAATGATGTTAAGTTAATGATGTTAAGCTATCGCTTTGGATAGTTAAAAACCATGTAATTTAAAATAAATGTTTTGCATTGTAAATAAGTCATGGCCTGCGGTAATTTTATTTACTCACCCCAACAATTTTTGCTAGGTGCGTGAAAATGCACTGTATATATAGGCCTACAAACTGCAGCTGTGAAATACAGCATTTTGTAGCTCGTCATTATAAAGAAAAAACTTTAACCGTGACATAAACGGTGCTTCTTAAAACGCAATTAACACTGATTTTTGCAGTTACAATAAAAACAATTACCGATATTCAATCGTCAAAATATATAGTGCTTATAAGCATATGCAATGGTGGGTTCAGAATTTTGAAATGAAAGGCGGAAGGGTATGGTTGGGGTCCGGAGCTGTTCCCTCTCCTAAATCGGCCAATAAGCATATGATCAGTAATTGCTGAGAGAGTAAATGCAACGTGGCCCACTTGCTCAAATCTTAGGGTCATGACAGCGATACATGTGAACTTCCTTACTTTAACTTACTGACAGCAACGGCAAGAAATGCGGAAGAAGGCACACAGTTGAACGCTGTTCACTCACCCACTATCAATGAGAGACATCGGAGCATATTTGCTCATTTCCGCGGGGCGGTGACGTCACGTCTACGCCATAGAGTCACGGGCGAGCGAGCGGGCGGGCTGGCGGAAGAAGAATTCTGCCTCCGCAGCATGGAGAAGGCGTGTGCAGTGCAGCGAGGAGGCTTCACTGACCAATTAGCTATTACGCCTGATTGGCGACGACGACGGGCCGATCAGGCAGTCAGTGGCCGTGGTCAGGAGGTCACGACCTGTGAGGTCATCATGCTTCAATGGACACTCAGTTCGCAACTCATCGCGCTTATCCGTCGGTCGCCGGTATCATTATTGTCTCCAGCGCCAGCGACTGTATTGTATGCTTGCTGCACGCGTTTTATGCTACCCGCACAGACTCAAACGTTCAGTTCCGCTTTGCATCCAGCTTAAGATTGTTTTTATACCGGATTGTTCGCAAAAAGTAAACAGATAAGCCCCCAAGTTGCATATATTCAGAACTTTGTTTAACATATTAATCAGTAAAATCAATCAATCAAAACACTTAGGCTACAAAAGTGGCCAGTGGTTTATAAAATAAAATGTAAAATAAAACATAAATTATGTCCGCATTTAATAAGCATACATTTGCAATAAAATGTTTGCTGTAAGGGTAATGTTTCGGTAATTATTTTATTAGCTAAACTTGACAATCATTAATCGCTAAAGAACTCATCGCATCGTAAACGCATCGTAAAACATACTCAGTTTTTTCGAATAATGGTAACTAACTTATAACTCACTCACTTGTAACTCTGCTGTCTTATTTATTCTAAAGTTGATTGCATTTCACCAGGTAAGCGCATCGCAGTGTAGCGACGAGTTTGAGAGGTAATGGGATCTTCAGTGGCCACTTAAGAGCAAATGTACTGCAAAATGTGTCAGTACGAATTATGAAAATAGGTGAATATGTGATGCAGTTATGACAAAAACTTAAGGATTATTTTCTATTGTGCCGCTGTCTACATTGCATGCGGTATGCTTCTACGCACATCGCGCATCACTCAGCATGCAAGCAGTCATTAATAACGTATTCACTGCAGCGAGTCATTGTCATTGTCAGCGTCAGCAGCAACAGCAGCAGCAGCGTCGTGATAGCACCAACAGCATGGCGACAACAGCTGCTCTGTAACTGACTGACAAATTCTTTATTACTCCCTGCCTATACGCGAACAAGTCACGAAAGTCGCAGATTTTTAAGGTCAAAATTACAGGATGTAGTTCGCCGACAGACGGAAAAAAACTTTGAGGAGCGTACAGAGCGACGTAACTAAACTGAACTGAGCAGACATACATGTAGTTTAGTTTTGACGAACTGACCAATGAGCATGCAGTAATGCATTACAGTCGGCACCGTATGTGACTAGACGTACGCAAGCGTCAACCAATGAGCAGTCGACTCGCCCTGATTGCCCATTCATCAGTTCGTCAAAAACTAAACCGTGTCAGTTCAGTTCAGTTTAGATACGTCACTCAGTACGCCTTTTTCAAATAAAATATGTTGTGTATTTTAACGATGTCAAACACTGAGTATGAGTAAGCTAACAAGAAGTCCAGGCTAGGAAAGGCCGACCGTACGCTAGTGTCCGAAGGCCAGCAAACGAAAGAATCAGTTTATACCACTCCTGTTTGTATAGAAGGAATGGTCAGCAAGGAAGGTATTAGATAGTGCGTTTGCAAACGTCTGTAGTCTGTTAATAATAACCATTGCGCTGATACAGCTTAGCCCTAATGCGCCATGCATTTTTGGGTACTGATGGAGGAGCGAGACCCCTGTTTTGGGAGAACAGGCGTCTGTAGCAGGGGCGGCGATGGTACCGTCGGATAGGGCATTGATAAGTTTATAATGGCCTGTTAATAGTAGCCATGCCGCTATCTGAAGTAGTTCGGCCACAATTCGCAATGCAAGTGTTTGAGCCGATGGGGCCCATATGGGGTCTAGGCTTAAAGCTTTTATCAATGTTTTGAACAAGGCCTTAAGACATACCTTTATGATAGTGCATACTTGTATCAAGCGCCTGAGAACTCTGTTTAAGGGGCGCCGCATAAATCTAGGTATTGATTGATTAGTAGAGGTTCTTTTACGACACTGCGCTATATAAATTTACATTTGACATTTGACATTTTGATCGATGGACTTATGATTAAGCAGTCTTGGCTAAGGTTTTGCGTCGAAGGCCATAGGCCTAAACTTTGCGGCACCACATGCACCAGTTACCTTAGTTCCTGTGCACATTTTTCCATTGCGCCGTTCAGCTAATTCGATACGAAACAAGTTTAAAGTAAGTTCACAGAGAGAGGAAATTGTTGGTGAAGTAATTGATCAATGACTGCAGCGGTGGGACTTCGTCGACCAATCAGCGGCAGTATTCGGCAGCAGTGAGCAGTGGGCGGAGCTAGCGACCGCGGGCGTGTGACACGGGGGCAGAGCCGTGTGGTGGGTCGCGTTACAATGACCAAGTCTCTCTAACCACAATCTTTTGTATAGGACTATATGACATCGCGCACTTTGTCCATCAGTCAGCGATGTTTTAATATAGCGCAGTGAGCGTGAGAAAAGTAACCAGCCTCGTGAACAAACCGTCAACGACTTCACACTGTTTATTATATACTGATAGCTACAGAATTTGTAGGTACAATAATCGAGGAGGCGG
>Ga0209671_1004991_pt1 | contig 13309 bp, 8 predicted proteins | sample WorMetHERISLAND2_2_FD_187401 | JGI IMG/M metagenome (GOLD analysis project Ga0209671, IMG submission 187401) | Marine gutless worms symbiont microbial communities from Max Planck institute for Marine Microbiology, Germany - Olavius geniculatus... | ecosystem: Host-associated > Annelida >... | reverse complement strand
TTTGTATTTGAAAAAAGAGATAAATACATTTTTAAAGTCAAAACACGTAAAGTTTTAATAACATCAAACATAATCATGCGTAGCATGCAGTATAGCAAGTAGGCCTACACTGTAGTAAGCTATATCAATCCAACAAATTTACGACTTTTGTTATTAGTTATGTCTATGGCGTTGACGTTAGGACAACATTTTGTGCCGGTATTTGCCTTTGTCGGTATACCGACTATGTTCTGAGACCGAGAAAGGCAAATTCCAAAAAACAGCAGCAGTTGCCCGAAACGTTAACTAATCAGCGCATAAAGATGAATGAATTCATAGAGTCTATTAGCTACAGTTTTAACGTATGTACACTTTATAATTCGAAGGTAATTACTCGCCTTGCAGTTTGTTTCTGACGGGATCGGGCAAAGGCGTGCGTCGCTCGTCGACTCAGAACGACTCTACTGCCGGAGAGACTTTGGACAAGGCGGCTGAAGGCACCCGCCAGCCGTTGTTCTTGGGTCACGTGGTCAGTCGCCGGTTCAAGTACCGTTGGCTGGTGCTTGGTGTATCCGCGTTCACGTGCATGGCTATCATCGTCATCGTCAGTGTCGTCTACAGCAACCGCTGAGACTCGTTAACTCGACAGGCGGCGCCACTTGCGCACCCAAACTGCATTCGTTATACCTACAAGCGACCAAAGATCTCAAATCTCCGCTGAGAAGAGCGCTGGCGAACAACGGACTCAACATAGCCTCTGTGAATGATTTGAGTTGGGATTCAGAAACCCTGGATCATCCGAATTCTAAACTGAATGGTTTCATAATGTGACTGGTTGGTCTTTGGGTCGCTTTCCATCCGTTTGTAAAATTTTATCGGAATCCGTTCATAACTTGCTGAGGTGCACTGCAAACTGTCAGTTTATGCGCTATTTTTTAATGGTAATGACTTGATCGTTTGGTTGACTGTAATCCACTATTCACAAAGGACTTTGCAAATTTAGTCATTTTATTCCTATAGGCCATTCGAAACCCTTTTGCAGAATTTAATCAAAATCCGCTTAGCCTATAACTGTTTGAGGATAACCCTGTTGCAAAACCTACTGCCTTCACCGTACGCAACTAGTAGCCTATTATTATCAGCACTTCTAGGCTAACATTCGTCGCGGTTTTTAACTAAGCTGTCTTTTCGTTTTGTCAAATTTTTTCTGGTCTTGTCTTTTTCGTCAACATATTTTGCCTATATCAATCAGTCATTTTTATTGAACTGGATATACGCATAGATGCAAAACAGTTTGAAACTGTGGGCCAGTTTTATGCACATGCGTGATACACAAACAAGGAATACTATTGTCTTATAGCGTCGCGAGTGTACCACTCTGTTTTATCTCTGCGTCTTCAAAGTCTTCAGATTCGTGACAGTTACATAGTCGTTAGCAGATCTAAAATGTAAAAAATAAACAGAAATTAAATCAAGTAGTTTGGATTTGTTTTCTTGCTGAAACGATTACAAACGCTTTTGTTTTATTGGTGTTAATCAACATTCCATCGCTTCAGCGACACAACATCAATGCGTGCAAGCATGTGAGACGAACGGATCCCCGTCTCCCAGCAATTTCATGAGTGGCCGGTAGCTTAGTAGGCCGCATTACGAATCTGTCCGTCCGTCCGTCCGTCTGTCTGTCGGTCTGTTCCACACCGGCTCCTAACTCGCAAACACGTAGTAACGTGATAAACTGACAAAAAAACTTTAAATTACTATAAAGCTAACGTTAACGTTTAAACCTACATAAGGTACGGCATCAGATCAGAGTCAATAATGTCATGATTGGTTGATTAATCGACCGATTGGAAAGTAGGGTCTTTGAATCATCAACTTAGTCTTAGACGCACACTTTAATTTCGGCCGAGGTACGACTACGGCGACTGTTTTCTGCAAAAAATATGGCAATATCTTCAAAATAAAGCAAGATGCAAAAAACGCTGCTATTTTTCACTGATAAACAGTTGCAAACGCAACTTCGTTTGGTGCTAAACTCAGCTACCTTAGATGAATTCGATCGATCATTGCACTTTATGTCTGCATTTCGTAGCTATCTGTGTATGCAAGATCCACTCGATATTGTAGGCCTACACTGCAGAAGCCGTTAGACTGAATGAGAAGTCATAAACATGTGCACTACCAGCAACGTCAGCATTGGCGACCACGTAGGCGTTTTCCCTTTTTCAAAACTAACATTATTCGCAACGATACTGCCAAGTGATTTTACTTTTTCCCGTTCAGATCCGCAGTGTAGACTAATTAAGCTGCTTTGCATGTATGTTAAATTATTCACAAATACTGAATATAAGGAGATAATTTTCCGGTAGCCTACAGCCAGAAACTCAACGATGATGACAACCATTATACTATATTCAGTCATACCAGTAGGCAGTAGGCCTGCGTTAGTTCACAACCATCATGCTAACGAAAAATAAGCACTTTATGACCAGTTCACATCTACAGCGACGACGAGACTCTACTGAACTGAGTTAAGTTGTAGGTGTGAACAGACTTGATGAAGCAACAAAAGTGTCGGCGACATTCGGTGACACCGTTGAGTCGAGTCTCTCCGACGTCGTAGGCGTAAATTGGCCATAAAAATATCAAAACATAAGACTCCGACAGTAGTCAGACAGGACGCAATCCTAGCATGGTCCATTGACTTTGTCCGACAATTATGTCGATTAATAACCATACTTCATTAATAATAAAATTTCTCGTTTTTATTATTTTGTATGTATTATTACTTTGTGTCTGTCACAGTCGAAATAATTTACGATGCAGTTGATGCGGCGACTTGATTCTTATAGGGTGTTTACACGATCCAGCAAACGTCCAGCAAACTTTCAGCAAACTTCCAGCAAACGTCCAGCATTTCGGTTGCTGGAAGTTTACTGTCAGTGTGCTGAGACTCTCAGCAACTGGACAGACGGTCGCATTTCGTTAAATTAGCTTCCCTCCACATTGAACAGACAAAGATGTGTGGGCGCGGCGTGCCCATATGATGTGTGATTAAAATGATTAAAATCGGTTTATATTTGCCAAAGTTACTCGTATTTGTAGGAAAACTGCGTTGATATCAATATATTACTTTTGCTCGCAGTCCCTTGCTCACAATGCTAGTATACAGTACACAGTGTTTTCCGGTAGTTGATTGATCCGTTTAATATGTTTGGCGGCAGATGCTGGATACGTATGTGAGAATCATAGCATACGAGCGAAGCCATGTAGGGTGATTTGCCGTTTCGTGCTCAAGCCCATTTCTGCCATCTCCGCGCACCGCTCCGTTCCTTCTCCGTTTCGGTTTTTCGCCCCGTTCACATGCTCTGAAAAAAATTCTCAATCATCAGCACGTGAGCGTGTCAGAGATGATGGGTCGTGGTTGACGATGACGTAAAAACTCAGAGGTATTTGTCGAACGGCTGCTGCTGGGTACCTGTGCGGCGTGCACTGCGGTACGTCGTCTGTCTGATAATGTTTACGTAGCCTAGTGGGTGGCCTACCTGCCTGACGATGACAACGATGATAATAATGATGTATCAGCGCGTGATAGGCCTACGGTTGTCTGGTGATTTCGTGGTCTGTCTGATGTAGGTCGATTTGGTCCTCTGGCTGAGCGGCAGGCGGCGGTCTGTGCCTGTAGTTGACATGGATGATGGTGCTGACTGACAACAACATCGAGGTAACAGTGAACAACAGGCAGGGCGCTGGCGCTGACGCTCGGCCAGTCTCGCTCAACCTTGTCCAAGCTCTGACACAAACACACACACAAATACAAAGAAACACCTAGATGTTCAGCTAAAATGGAATACTGCCTATCACTACGATGCTGTTACACTGAGGTAGCTTACTCCAGCGTTGACGCTGGGCCAGTCTTCCTCGGCGTGGCACAGTACTCGGTCCGCAGTGGTAGATGAACGGATTGGCGCAGGAATTGCTGTACGCCATGCAGTTCCAGACGACTCGAAACACTTCGTACACAGCGCCGTCTGGCGAATGAAAGCCGAAGTAGCCGGCCAGTGACTGGACGTGGATCGGCAGCCATGAGATGCCGAACACAACGACGACCGCGACGATCAGTCTGAGGGTGCGAGCGCTACCGTGTCCTGTCCCACGTGTCCGTGCCTGCAGCGTATCCCGTGGTGCACCAGTACGTCGTGACGTCACAGTGCGTCTCGATGCCGCCGGTCCAGTAACCCGACGTCGATGATGACGTACATGACAAGCGATGAGCACATACAGCGCCGAGATGACAATTAGCGGCAGCGCGTAACCCAGCAGAAAGAACACGAGAACCGTCACTGACATCGCGCTGCGGTCGCATTAGTAGCAGCCACTGACATGCAATGTGTTAGACAAAACGTAGATACCGAAGGCACTGTCCTCGAATGTTAGAGCTTTGCCGTGTCCAAATTTTGTTCTAAATTAATGAAATACTTTATCCGGATAACGAACCTTTATTTACAAAAAACGCAAAAAACCATAACTGACATCGCACTGTCTTCAACGCCGCAGTAGCGGTACGTCGCGTTTACTCCGACACTCTTCACCGTAAACGTGTAGAATATTGTTGGCAGACCACTGGACAAAGACTCTGGCTCTTGTGCCACTTAGCAGCTCGACGCTATAGATTATTTGCCCATCTATCGTGTTTTTGATTGCCTGTTAAATTACTCTTCACCGTAAACGCAGCGTACGTCGGACCGTTACCAGTCAGCGACATCACCCAGACTTAAAAATCGACGTTGATAAAACATTAAAACATTACAAGAGAAACTGAGGTGGGGTCCGAATCCCAGTCAAAACTTTCGTATAGCAAATTGGAACTGAACGGTCACAGAGAACAGACGGACTTTTTGCTATCACAGACCATTCACCATAAACTGTACCAAGCTGTACGTGGGACTGTTAGCGGTCAGCGACATGATCCAAATGAACAGAGACATGAGAACAGCACACAGCGGGCGGTGGAGTTTGCGGGCAATGTGGGTGGTCGAGTAGACGACGACGACAAAGCGCAGTACAGACACTGCCACCAGCGTGTAAACTGTGACGTAGATAGTGACGTAAAGCAAGTAGTTGACTACTCGACAGGTGGTCTCGCCGAGCGGCCACGAGGCAGCGGCGTACTTGACCGTTGTGAATGGCACACATACGACAAGAAACGCCAGGTCAGCGACAGCCATGTGAAGTCAAAAACAACCTTGCCTTACATGGATAAAAAGTATAACTTCACCGACAACCAGGTACCACATATAAGTAAGCAGTTCGTTAAACACGTGTTAGACGCACTTGCTTGCAATAAAACACATTTGGTGTGATGTCAGCGACAGCTAGGTTCAACAGCAAGATATTGGTCGTTTACGTTTTTTTGCTGCTTTTCACTTCTCGCACTTGCGTTTTTGCTGTTAGAACAATGTGCAAATGTCATACAGCGCATATTATGTGTTTGATTCGTTCGAAGAGCAGAACCAGATTTAACAGCAAGATGTTGGTTGGACTTTGTCGCCTTGAGCGGTGCGTCATAATCACCATGACAACGAACAGGTTCCCGATGACGCCTACGACTGTGATGAGTGCAAACACGATGGGAGTTGTGATTGTCCACAGGACGTAGTAGAACTGCATCTCGCTAGGGTCGTCGTCGTCGTAGTAGTAGTAATAGTAGTACATGTGGGATTCGTTGTGCTCGAGTGTGCTGTTATTTGCAGTCGCAGTGACGTCGTTCGCCATGGCAGCCATCTACCATAGATGGCGATCTAAAATGTAATTATACAGAACTTAAAATAACGGCGAAACATGAAGTTGCAACCACGATAAGCTTGCTGCAGCTACACGCTATAGTTTTTGACCAAAACTTGCCAGTAATAATCGTTGCGTACTTGTTCCAACTACGTGAAATGCGAATACAAATTGAAGGTCAAAAAATCAAAGATGTACACAACGCTTTATGAGAACGCATCTTAGAGCTAAAGGATCGCATGTTATTAGCCTACCTGCCATTCGATATAGCGAATATTAACCATAACGGCTTTAAAGTCAGGCCGACCTGGCTTTGGTTAGATCGGTACTCAATTAATCACCGTGAAACGATGAAAGGATGAGTAGACTTAGGTTATATACCGAGATAGTTTATTCGTTGGCAGACAGACGCCCACCTAATTAGTAACCGGGCCCCATATAAAAAATTAGCCTTTAAGAGGACAGTTGTTAAAACATCCTAAATATTAAAAAAACTAAAAAAATAAAGCAGGTTTAAACAAATATCTTTCAAAAAGTGATTGCGTTGACCGCGGCGCCGTACTGGCAGTAAAAGTCGACATTGCATGCACGATAATAAGCAGCTGCTGATGCTTGTCAACAGTGGTGCAAATTTTAAATAGAGTTTTTGGCTCAAAAATTGCCAATAAAAATTGTTCTGCTGTTGACAATACAATTCAAGCAATTACGAGTTAACAGGACTGTTTTCTTTCGCATTGTTTTGTTCATTGTAGAATGGTTAAGTGATAATATATAAGTGTTTTACAAGTTTTGATTTATAATTTTCTCATTGTACATGTAGTTAATTAAGCTTACACTTACAACATGTATAATAACGGTTATTTGCAACTAAATGCGTATAAAATAGAAAAATTAAGAAAAAAACAAATCATCACGTTTGCAAACACTAAAAACTTTTAAACTCACAGCCAAAAACCGGTAGAATTATAGAATCACATTTAAAAAAACGAAACTTGAGTAACGATCGCAACGTCTGAAACACCGAGAAAAACTAAAATCACATAGGCTGACACAGCAGACAACCCGCTGAAACCACATACTACACGGCAAAAATACACATTCAGACTATGTAAAATGCAATTTCGCCATATAAAAACAAAATATATTTGATAAGTGTAAGCTAGCTTAACGTCTTACCGCGTGTTACTGAAAGCCGACGACGCTGGTGATGATGACGTTGAGTAGGTAAGCCAGGGTTGACAGCTGTCGACAACTGCTGCTGCTGCTGCTATGTTGGTCACAACAACGTACTGGCTTGTTACAGGTGTACATTATACAGTATTGCTGCAGCAGTTTCTATAACTAACTGCTGCACTGCTCACTGTTCGGTCGTGTGCGATGATGCGCGCCTTTGATGATGCTGTCTTAATTGATGCCACTTTAATTACCTGAGCATGCAGGGAGCTATAGGCTCCCGGGCTAAAATTGTACGCATAGTCACCAAGTCACCATTCGTCATTGGTTGTGAATAAACGAACGAACCTATAACCGTTTGATAGTGCGCTATGTGAATGCTCATTTAATAATAATGATAATAAAGAGCTGTTTACTTAGTTAATTTTGTGCTGCTTCAGCAACGGAGTACAGAGATTTAAAAATTTAAAACTAACCAAAAATAATTTGTACTTTCAGCTGTGTCGAATACAACGACTGACTTGAGTTCTGTTTATAGCGAACGAACTAAACTGAAACTACGCTCGTAAACACTCATTACTGCGTGAAAATCAGACATATTTATTTCAGAAGGCCTACGTACTTGCAGCTGCTGATGCTGCGAAATTATGCGTTATCAGCAATGCTACCGAGTCTGAGGCTGCAGAGTCAATGATCAATATTCACGAAGTCAACACACAGGAAGGAGTTTAAGTGGTTTGTTGACTGTCGTTGTTAACACGCTCCAAGTGGTTGTCAGAGCGCAGGTTGTCAGAGCACAGCAGACTACTTAAGGTCCAATTAATATTACTAACATGTTTAATGAAAACCAATGTAGTGTAATTTGTCACTAAACTGCATCGGGGGCGCTGAAATCGCGAGATTTGACAACGCGGTACCAGATCAGAAGTTGAAATTACCATGGTTATGCGTATTTTCTCGTAAACAGCGTACGATAGAGACGTTTAACGTTTTACTGCTAAAATGCTTTTATATAATACTGATGTATTGTGCTATTTTGCTGATATTTTTAAAACTAAACTCGTGTCAAAGTTCATAGAATGTTTTATATAATATTGCTGTGTTGTGCTATTTTGTAAAACGGCGGTCAAAGTTTGTGGGATGTTTTTATATAATACTAATAGTGTGCTATTTTGCTGATATTTTTCCAACGAAACGCGTGGTTAGCCAGTTTGTTCTCCTTTTTAATTCCGCAGGGAAACAGCAGTGTGCTCGTTGTTAAAGCGGACAGAAATACAGAAATAGATGCATAACTGAACGATGTGTCAGTGAGCTTTTAGCGCCAGTAAAACACCAAGCGCTAATTTACTGCGTGCAAATGAGCGCTATGTCCAATCATGTCTTGTTAAGCGCACACCGAGGCCTAATATACAGCTGCTAAATTCGTGTAAACGATCTACAGTTTATACATATGGCGCATTGGTGTTAGCACTCTCAAAATGGCTATATAGTGTAGGACTAATATGAATAAGGGATATTAGAGTCTGGCAACGCACTCGAGTCGTTTTCAAGACTCGGAATCTGCATCAGCATGATCCACCATAAAAAACAAAGTTATCCAAGTCGGACTCACCGCCTATGACTTGGAAGTAACTGCGCAGTACTGTTTTTTTTGTATTTCAACTTAACTTTTTTTTAAAAAAATATTTACTTTAGTATTTTAACGTAACATCAACAGGCAAACGTTGTCTAATTTTTTAGTTTTAACATTCTATGGTTTTTGTATCGTTTCTCGCCGCATGCATTAGCTGTGAACTGGATGCCGAATTTTACGAACTCTGTCTCGCCGAAGTCATTGCAGGCCTAGGCCTATACTCGGACTACGATTATGTGAACTCGATTAGAAATAGCCTACATCATTGATAAAGCCATAGGCAAAAGCTGTACCCTAAACTTGACTGCAAAATGTCTATTACAACATTATACTCGTTGCTTTAATAATTTAACTTACAGCTGTAAAAGTAATAAAAACATGATAGAATCGAAAACAAGCGATTGTAGCAGTTTCTGACTGAAAATCAGGTTACTGTCGTACAACAGCAACTGACTAAAAACATGTCACCTGTCTAATGAGACGTCTGAACTCGCCGTTCAGCAGTTTTGCAGTCTCGCACTCACTAATGATCCGCGGCATTGGTTTCCTTTCGCCAGCTAGTTGCACGAGCAAACGACCTGTGTTCATTAAAGAAGTTAGGGGAGAATAGTTTAACATATGGGCCTAGCTTAACTTGATAAACGTTTAAGAGACGACTGCTTCCTGATTGTTAACTACTATATCATTTGTCAAACGTTATATATATTTTTTTCAATTCGTACATATATGCACGTTTCCGATGACGTACAATTCGACGATTTACGTTTCTTTACATTCGCCAGCAAATGAGACAATATTAGGCTACTTTTGTTGGCCAGACTAAGCGGTTTCTTATCTCCGGTTTTTACGCGCGAAAGCAGCTACTGCTTTCAGCGCGTCTTAGCCATCGCAATTCTGTCTGTCCGTCCGTCTGTCTGTCACACCGGTGGATCAGTCAAAAACGGTGCAAGCTAGGATCACCAACTCTTCACCCTCGGCTGTCTGAAAGACTCTAGTTAGGAACCGTGAAGCTTTTCCATAAATTCGAAGAAGGTCACCTCTAACGAGAACGCTAAATGAGAGGCGGGTGGGAAAATTTGTGATTTTTAGCCAGTAAGTCGCGCTGTATCTCAATAACGGTGCGAGATAGGGTCCATGTTACTATTAATCACTAATAGGAAGTCGTACACTGGCTCTTGATTGCCACCAAATTCAATGACCTTGGATGACCTTGAACGCTAAAATAGGGGTTATTATGGATTTTTTGGCGAATTCGGGCTGCGAGACACATTTCAGGAGCGAATTGAGATAGACATAGAGAAGCTGCGCAAGAACTTTTCAGCATTGAACGTAGATTTCGACGGCCCAAGTCTCGACTTTCTAGGTTCAAGGAAACCTGCTCACTATAGAGCATTAAACAGCGGTACCCCCACAAAAGTCGTTATTTTACCGTTGTTGGCCAGTCTTTCGTGAAAACGGTTGCAGATAGGCTGCATGCTGCCTATCACAATAAGCACTAGTGACGAGCTTTTCAGTCGTATCCACATCGATGACTACAAAAGACCCCGATCTTTCAAAATAAAGGCTTTCGTTGATTTTTGCGATCTTCGGCTGCACTGCGCACTCCAAAAAATAAACCGCGACGAAATGGTTGAAGGTAGACTGACAGTTTGCGAATAGGAACTGCTATAGGCTTTCGCGCGTTTCGTTAGCATTAGCTCAAATTTCTTGTCAGTTTTAGTTGAGCTTATCGTGTTTGACGTCAGACAGGATTATCGGATATTTGGCGGCATCGCTGAAACATGCGATTTCATTACCGTAATGTGGTATGTTTATCCGTCTGTATGGCCTACGTCTGTCTGCTAAGGCCGTTGGATAAAAATGAAATACTATTTCCAGGGACACCGCGTGTGGCCCCAAACAGCACAGTGGACGACGGTCCTCACGGAAAGAGGAGACTGTCAAACCTAGTTTTAGAAATTTATTACAAATTGCGGTCAAAGCGACTCGCCACTGCAGACAGTAGTATGGTCACTAGTCAATACATGCACAGCTTATATGAACTCAGCAACGTCTCGCGCAACGGTATTATTACTGATCCCCATACAACTTTTTTTGAATTCCTCCAAAAACTCCGGGTGTACAGAACGATGTCAAAGTCACGACTTTGGCAGCTGTTGAATTTCGTTTAAATGCTGGCGGCTACTGGATCGACTAATGTAGGTAGGCGTGAGCGTGGGTTGAAAGCTGGTATATGTGGTCGTTGTAATTCGCCTTGTTAGTCGATCGTGACGACGGCAAGTGCGTCGGTTGCTGCAGCTGACAGCCGTGTAATCATCCGCATCACTGCATCACTGACATCCACCCGTCATCACATCTCGTCTATAATGAATGCCACCAATATTCGAGTCATCATAACAACAATAATAACGGAAATTATTGCGTACTATTATATATACTTTTCATCGCGGCCAGAAATGTATGCGAATGCAACCAACAAATGATTAAAGCTTGGGTTAAAATAAGTAAGCTTCATAATTTTGTCCATATTCTCGCCAAATATAGACCGACTTTAAAAATTCTTTCATGCTGTGGTGGCACACTGTATTAAAAATATGCAACAAATAATATTGTTAAATACACACTACACTCATCGCTGCGATACTTTGTAAAATATTAATTTTGTTTATGATAAAAATAAGCACATTATGCAAAACTTGTATTCGGATGCAAATGTCTACTAATTTTTGAAATATAGTGACAAAATGCCGGTAACGCTGACATGTTATTAGACGACAAAAATGATGCACTATAAACTTACACCCGTTCAAAGAATACGGTTCACGGAGTATATTAACGGAATTAGTGTAGAAAAGAAAAATAAGACCAAGAAGTGAGCTTAGGTCACGAAATGAGTGGCATTGCACGTTTTGTCATGTACGGGCTTTTAACTTGAATAAAAAAAATGCGCTAAAAACTAATTGATGTGAAAGTCTCCCAGCGTAGAAGTACACAGTGAGCCAATTTTTAATTTTAAAAATAAAAAAAAAACAGTGTCATCAGACATCAAAAACTTCGCGAAATGAAGCTCTTTGATAATCAATACCGTACTGTAAAGCTCCACAATTGTACTACGAGATCAGTATTGACGACCGACGACCGACTGACCTCGCAACTCGACAAATTCCAAACGGCCGTAGTCCTGCCTATCTGTGCAACCGGTCGTGCGATTTGCTCCGTGTTTGGTTCAAATTGGGGGGAAGCAGGGCTTGCGATCCGCGGATAATGCGCGATGAACTTGTTTACAATCCAAAATATGTGTTGTTGTAATCATGAGCTGCCTTTAGGCGTAGTAAATGTTGACTAATACGCAGCTTAGATAGTGGCACTGCTTCGATAGAAAGGCGCGAGCATTGAGAAGACGATTGCTTCGTCGACAGATCGTCAGCAACGTGCATTTGCCACACGCGATTTAGACCTATACCGTAGGGACTACTATAGCTAGTGTACATGGCGTCGAACGACTATCGGTCGGCGACGCTACACAGTGAACACGTAATGACTTGTGGGGAGAATGACAATAGAAGAACATGCGCAGCAGCAGCTCCACTTCGACTGCGTAGACGTATCTGACAATGACAACTGACAGATTATCCTCTTGTTTTTCTCCGAAAACTACTCATAGTCGCTCGTAAAGCCGCACTGAGTCGAGCCTGGAAGCTCACTAAACGATCATCGTCGACGCCGCTAGTACGTTGTGGTAACATGTAAACATTTTTGCAGAAATGTTTATAGAACATTATAGAATAATTGCATTTGCCTTGGTTAAAACATTGATGTTTAGCGGCCACCGACTTTCTGAGGTTTTTATATATACCGTGGGCCATAAAAACGTGGCATTTTACTTTTGTCAATATCTTCGCCGATTATTGACCTATTTTCGAAAATCTTTCACTGGTACACTGTGCATAAAATTTGCAATAATGTGATTATTATATATTTCACCACACGGTAAATGTGTTTTATACTACTTTGTAAAATATAAATGTGAGCAAAAACTAACGATAATAACAAAAATTTAGGTAAAAGAAAAACACTTCAAACCAACATTGCGATGAATGATCTGTATGACACTAGACTGTGTTAGACCCACACAGTTTAGTGTCATACAGACTATTCGCTGCAATGTTGGTCTGAAGTGTTTTTTCCATTTTTACCTAAATGTTTGCTTGTTATTATCGTTATGTATGCACATTTTATTGCATTTTATTGATATTTCACAAGGTAGTGTAAAGACGCATTTACGGCGTGTTGCATGGGATGTATAATAATCGTGTTATAGCAAATTGTCTGCTAAGTTCACCAGTAAAAGAATTGTAAAAATCGATCAATAGTTGGCGAATATATGGACAAAAGTAAAGTGTCACGTTTTTTACGGGCCACCTTGTAGTACGACTTGTCTAGGAAAAATTTTTATATGCAATGACGTAACCATGCACGACTAAAAACGTTTTTGCAATTGTTTTGCAGCTTTATAATTATGTAACTACCGACACCACCTATCTTCAAACCCACGCGCAATTCCGTTACCATGGTTTGGTACGTTTTTCGCGATTTTTTACGCGCGAAAGCAGCTATGCTTTCAGCGCGTCTTAGCTATCGCAATTCTGTCCGTCCGTCCGTCTGTCCGTCCGTCCGTCCGTCTGTCCGTCCGTCTGTCTGTCACACGGGTGGATCAGGCAAAAACGGTCCAAGCAAGGA
>Ga0209671_1004990_pt1 | contig 13309 bp, 11 predicted proteins | sample WorMetHERISLAND2_2_FD_187401 | JGI IMG/M metagenome (GOLD analysis project Ga0209671, IMG submission 187401) | Marine gutless worms symbiont microbial communities from Max Planck institute for Marine Microbiology, Germany - Olavius geniculatus... | ecosystem: Host-associated > Annelida >... | reverse complement strand
GGTACCCCGTTTTATGAAATATCGTAAGCCCGTAACACACTACGATATTGAGTACCTTTTGACGATTTTCTCAGCTAATCATTATTATTATTAGGCACAGTTTGTTGGAGTTATTTCAAAACGTAAGTAGGGGTCCGGTTTTTTTTCAGACACAGTGTGTATATATATACTGCCTGTATGTCTACCATACTGTCTACAGTGGAATAACGTGTTAATAACCCGCCGGTGGAGTCAAGCATGACCAAACAAACAGTGTTTAAATTGCGGAGAGATTGGAAGTTGATCCCCCAACTGTTTTCTCAACCCCCTCAACACAATGCCAAATTATGTTCTGGGAGGTCAGCTCTATACTATATACATAGGATTTACATCACAATTTTGGCCCGGCTCTGACCGTCGAAAACTTCAACCCCCAGCTAATTTTTTGCAATTCAAACACTGCAAACAAACGACAGTGTAAGTCACATGACCGACTGTCGACCATCGTGGAATAAGTGACGGTTAAACCACTGTCTGGAGTGTGTAAGTTCGCTTAACACTCACTTTCTCGCATTTCAGACGGTTGACTTTGAAACGCACATTTATTAAGACAGTGTACACGTGTAAGAGCTGACCGTTTGGCGACCGGTTTGAACGCCGTCTGCGGTTCAGACAGCAGAATGCCAACAGCAGGATTGGCGGCGTGTGGACTAGGGTAGACCGGATGTAGTTCAGTCGATGTCGGACCGGAAGTCATGTGACTAGCCTCTGACGTCATCACTCGACGAGCGTCCATCGCACCTGTGACCGTAAGCAACCGTTTTGGTGAGAGAAACAATTACCATCAATAGCAAAAACCTCGCACGTAATTTACCGATAGAAGTGTCTAACGCGGTTTCTGTGTGGGCCGAAAATGAGTTAAAATGCAGTCATGACGATACAAAACCCACAAAGTGCAGGGCAAAGCCGAGGAAGGCCTCTGACTGCAGGGCCAAGAAGAAACATTCTGTCATTGCAAAATTCTTACGTTGTTCTTATAGACACAGCATATTAACTTTTTCCTAACTTTATATTTGACCTTCAGTGACTACAAACGAACAATAAGTCACAAAACTGTACATAAAATTGCAAGCTAGAAACGCTAATAGTGAACAAATTTTAATGAATCTATAGGTGCGTCATCGATAAGTTAGTACAGGTTAATAAGGCTGTTTGTGACAAATACATAACTCGACAAAAAAGTTTTGTTGTGGTCTGCGACAGAAATATTGAAATACAAACTGACGTCAGACAACGACCGTACTTAATGCAGGTAATTTGTGATGACAACGAACATTATAGATGACTAAGTCAGACCTGCAGGTGCACAGAAGCCGATGACGTCACTGAATTGTGCGGAGGAGGATGGCGCGGCAGGCTGCTGTTGTGTACAGGGGCCCGGTGAGAAGGACGAGCTACGCGATAACGTCACCAGTCTGTGCTGCTGCTGCTGCGGGCGCTCTGCGTAGGCCTGGTCCTGCGGCAAAGCTTGATGAAGATGATGTCGGGCTGCGGAGTCTGCTAACATCTCTGACGCTCGAAAACTGGTCCCTGCCGTGGCTGGTGGTGGCCGCTGCTGAACCGCTGCCGCTGCGGCTGCCGCCGTGTGGTAATAGGACGGATAGAGCGTCGACGAACCAGCTGCACCAGTATGGGCAGCGGCGTAGTACCCAGAGTTGGACCATGGCAGAAAACTGCTTCCGCCGTTCTGCGCATGTCCGCCCGTTCCCGTCATGCAGCTGGACGTCGAGCCGTTTCCGGCGCGAATCGTTCCTCGGCAGGAAGTAGCAACGTCAGCTAGCGACCATATCCTTGGCTTGCTCTCCTCCTCCTCCGACGATGCCACGTGACCGACGTCATCATCGTCTTCATCAGAGCCGGAGGTCAGACCACCGCCGACACCGCGACAGAAGGTCGACGCACGCTGCTGACAACTTCCAAACAGGTCGACGAGAGGGTTAGCGGCGTAGTAGAACGAGCCCGTGGAACAGTACGTGGTGGGAGCGGAGGGTAGCAAGGATCCGTGCTGGACGACGTCCGTAGACTGACGCAGCACGGCCGGTCGGTTGACAACTAGTCGTGGGTCAGACGGCTGAAGCTCAGTGGCAAGAGGGACCGACGGCGACAGCATTGAATCCTGTCTACATGACGTCAGATGTCTGCCGTCCACACTCAGGCTACAGTCAGCCGCCCGCAGCCGCGACTCCTCGCAGCCTATACAATAATTATTGTTGCTATAGCATAGCATGGAACAGATGATAAAATCACTTGCGTCTGTCTGTGTCATTCGGTTAATCTGTTTGTAAACACTCCTACGGCCGCAACTTTGATTCGATTTTGATGAAATTTTGCACAGTGATACGTGGCCCGAAGAGTAAGATCGAGTTTGTTTGGGGGTATTTTGCCCCATTTTTTGCCCCGCAATGCATTTTCAATGGGAAGGTTTTCATACCACAGTAAACAAACCTGTGGGCCTATAGCGAATTCTGATAACTTTAAAAACCTGTCTCAGGGGCGGCTATAAACATAAAAAATAATGTAATTCCCTAATTTGAGCTTTTGACCTCACAAAATAGTGATCACTGCATTTTCAATGCCTGTCAATTACAACTGTCCACAAGTTTTGCAAAAACGATTAACTTTTTGCGCCATAAAGTCGCTTCTGTGCAGAACAAAACGGCTGAATTAGTATTCGTTAGGCCTACGGTATTTAATTTACACATGTGTATAAAAAGTAACAAATTTGTTAAGCTACTGCGTGTGCTGGTAAAAAAGAGATGTAGGCCTATATATAATCTTGGAACTTTTCGCCTTCGTTACCGTTAATTACTGTTTTGTTTCAGCGGGTGCATTTTGACGACGACTATAACGCGCCGTGCGATTCTCCCACGCGCATGCGCGGTACTAGCCAGTCGTCAATTAAGTTGCAAATCAGTCGTTACTCGTGTGAGCTAACGACTCGTCACAGCCGATCGGCAGTGCGTGACGGCGCGCCTGCCGGCCGCAGCTCACAGCGCTATTCGCTATCAGAACCGGATGCTATCGATGATGTCGGAACTCGGAAATCAGCCGTCCAGTCCGCTCACTATGGCTACGCACAGCCGGTGCCATTCGGTTTTGTACGTCGTTAGTGCCCGGGCAGGCTGACATAATTAGCAGTCATGAAATTGACTAGAAAAAAGATTAATTAACAAATCGCAATATGATTTGGTTCGATATCTGTATAGCAGTCGGCGTGAATACAGAGTGCGGCAAAAAGTAGCCCCCTAAAGTTTTTCGCCGTTTTCTCAGCAACCGCTAAAAATTTTAACTTGAAATTTTACAGGTTTATTTACAAAAACGTTCTACATTTAACTGTAAAGCAAAATATGATTTTGTTAAAAAACGACAAAAATTTAGGCTTCTGAACATGACCGCCTACCGATTTTTTAGCATTAAAAATGTTTAAACTACAAATTCTATTTAATTTTCAAAAACCGGTTACCACGTTACTGCTGATGACGTCACAGTGACGCCTTAACAAACAGTAATTTATTTTGTTTATAAATTAACACTAAATTATCGTTCTTTTTAAGCAATCGCCGACTGCCTACCGGGTTCATCTTCCAGCAGAACGACGCGCTAGCACACAGCGCGCAGAGCACGGAACTGGCTGCGGGCCAACTGTCCAGATTTCATCACAAAAGACCAATGGCCTCCAAATTCGCCGAAAACAAACCCAGTGGACTATCGCATGTAGTGCGCAATGTTGGTGGCTTACCGCAAGCTTAAAACAAAGCCGTAAACAATCGCCGAACTCAAGGAATCGCTTCAGGTTATCTGGAACAACCTACCACAAGGACCGATCGACAAGACGGTGAAAGACTTCTCAAATTAAGCGACTGAAGGCTTGTGTTGGAGCTTAGAGCTGTCGGTTGACACCTCGAACATTCACAGTGACAATGGAAATCTGGTATCTGATCATTAGTTAACTGTGTTGTTTGACTTGTTTCAGCGATGTTATTGAACTGGTGTTGTAGCTTGAACATTTTTTCATGCTGAAAAATCGGTAGGCGGTCATGTTAAAAATCTATAACTTCGTTATTTCTTAATGTAATCAAATTTGTTTGACATTTAGTTGTAGAACAATTCCAGAAATAAATCTGTAAAATTTCAGATTAAAACGTTAAACGGTTGCTGAGAAAACAGCAAAAAAACTTTTGGAGGCTATACTTTTTTGCCGCACCCTGTAAAAATAATGGCACGAATAGATATGTACTTTTTTGTCGCAACAAAAGTCAAACGATAAATATTTATACTACATGTACCTGCATCTGCAGCATTCGGACAATAACAACTGTGTTTTTCGAACGTTTTTTTTCAAAAATACAGCATGTTTATAAAAAGTATAACTAATATTAAATAGTTCGAGAAATCTACAGATGTTGGCTCCAGTCACTGCAGAGAAGGGGAGATCCCAGAGTTGGTAAGGGAGATATTTTGTTACTGATATTCAACAGTTAATAACTCCGCTTTAAAATAACATTTTTAAATACATTTGCCTGTGGACGACTGTTGAAAACGTCGATATAAAGCTATAAAGCATCATTTGCTTTGTGACCATGTATGTGATCATACAGTTAAACGCGTCCTGCCTCAACGTCGGCTATGAATAAAAGGCTGAGTTGACTTGATCTTTTTGAAGCTACGGCGCCATGGTGCTATGCAGATGCATAAGATTCATGTTATCATGGCAGAAATAAATTCAGTGACGTACCGACGTTGTCGACAATGACATCGTCATCGCTGTCCTTGCTACCGATCGCCATGCGCGCTCCAACCTCGTTCCCACCAGTTACGTCATCGTTCTTTGCGTTTCCGTTTCCGGTCTCCGCGTCGTCGTCGCTCGTTGACTTGTCATCATCGTCGTCCTGGTCGGTTCTGTTGCGCGGGGACCACTGCATCTTGTTCTCTTTCTTGAGTCGACGCCGGGCGTTGGCAAACCACGTGGACACCTGCGTCAGCGTCATCTTGGTGATGATGGCGAGCATAATCTTTTCGCCCTTGGTCGGATACGGGTTCTTGATGTGTTCGTAGAGCCACGCCTTCAGAGTGCTCGTCGACTCACGCGTAGCGTTCTTACGTCGCACGTCCAGACCTCCGTAACTGCACCGTCAACGACACAACCGGCTTCAGCAGCAGAAACAGCAGCAGCAGCAGTATTGTTATCATTATTGACACCGCCACTTGCCTTCAAAGCTTTCGAAAGATACGCCCAATACATATTCATAACGCCTTTACCCAGATAAATAGCCAAGGTCAAGACACGCGTACACATTAGATGTCACACGTTGTTTATTTGTAGCCACTGGGTGCGTTCTTTGCAAGGCTTACGAATGCGCCTGCGGCCTGGTGCAGTCCATGGACTATATACTCGTACTATGCCCTGGATCCATATGCTCCGTCCCACAGACAAACTCGCAGAACGCACTGACTCATTTATAGCTGCAAGCCTGCATTAAAGGAGACCGTTCTGCGACATAAAAGAAGGAAAAACAAAAGATAAAAAAACAAAGGAAAGAAAAAAGAGAAAGGCAGTAAAGGAAGAAAGGAGCGCCCATGCTCACCGTCACAGCCAACGCCGCTGTACAGTAAAAGCGAAATCCTGCATGGATAAAGCACCGGCTACAAACGCAATAAAGTCAGAAATAAGAAATCATAATGCACGCTTCGATATCCATTCGATATCCATATCTTGCACTATCATCGAATTTTCGGAGCTTGGTAAACGTGGCAGTTCCGTATGTTACATCTTACCTTGGTCCGTACGGATACGCGGCCATAGAGTGATCGTACCATCCAGTCGTAGTTTGCGACAGGGTCCGCCAGGTGTCGTTAGCTGCACTGTCCGTACCCTAGTTGTACATATAACAGGTGCACCACGCAATATTATATAACACGCTACAAATCCTGCAAGACGTAATTCATGAGGTTTTTGACATGTACGCTATTTCTGGTACTCAAAACTAAGACAGTAGCTAAAAACTCACTTTCGTGCTCGGACCACGATCAGTATCTCTCAAGACGCAGATATTCTGTACAATGCGTCCGAGACAACATGTTATTCTATCTTAGATAACTCATCGAAAAAGAATGATATTGCCAGATTGCAATAATTTTGGAACAGTATTTATAAATACTATGTAGTTTTTTTTAATTTTTCACCTCGTCGACTTAGTGCCTACCTTGGAAATTTAGCCATTATCCGAGAATAACTGTGCCAAAATTACCCTGATCCAACAACTCTTATTGCGGTTATCGTCGAAGAGAAAGTGACAAGTTTTTTCCGCAACGATAAAAGTGTACATATATGTTTTTACTAATTACCAGTGGAGTGTAGAAAGCGGACGAGTCGAATGGCGGCACGTAAGGCGGCTGTGTGTAAGATGCGTAGTCTGTTGCCGGGAATGCCGGCACTCGCGGGTAGGCGAGCAGTCCTGCTGCAGCAGCTGCTGTCGAGCTGTACATGTTGGAATAAGCCGGAGACAGACCGACGTTTTCAGACACCACCGCAGCAGATTCAGCGGCAGCGAGATAACTAGATGAGGATGAGGAGGAGGAGGTGGAGGAAGATAATGATGGAGTTAGGATTGCAGCAGACGACGATGAATTGAGTCCAACAGACGCACACTGGACGAACAACTGCACATTAGCAGCAGCAGCAGCTGAATCGTCACTGTTAGATCTTTACTGTTTTATTTTGCGATAATTTTTCAGTAACAAATAAATAACTTACAGCGTGATAACGGCTCATGTACAGTACACGACGTGCATGTTAGATAAGTGTAATAAGTAGGACAAGTCAAACTATTACGTATTATATACTGCTAAGCATTTTTGCAAATGGTTTGCGTTTTCATGTAACCACGACCTTAAACGCAGTTACGCACTGCAGACACTGGTAACACACTTTGTTTTACTTTCGTCGTTGCCAAACTGTTTGTGAGCCTACACCGCAGACATTCGTGATTTGGTCATTCATGACTTTAACCCGTAGCGACCCGCTATATTGCTGTGGGCATAAACAACAGTGGGAAAACGGTGATACGGCAACCGCAGAACAAAAAAGGAAACACGATGAAAAAATAACGAACCCAAATGACTACAGCAGTCACAAAAAGACTGCCGTTCTGGTGTCCAAGTCTTGCACGGATTCGCGTTAATTCCAATGCCTTGGTCCACTCAACCACGTCGCCGACCTACCTGGCTGCCGATTTCTTCGTTCTGCTACCACCAACCGTCTGTCCATGGCTGACAATCGTCGCCAACCGGGCGTGGTATGACCTGTTACACGATGTGACATCTGCCTAGTCGTTGTCTATCTTTCGCCAGCGTCTCAAAGCCCATCTTTTCACCAAATCATTTCCTGGACTGTACTCTAACCAATCTTTCTAGTGGACCTCGCAGTAGTTCGTATTACTCAGGCGACTTTAAAACATTCAGACTAATTAATTGATTAATTGAAACAGTAATTTTAAAAAGTTAAAGAACAACTGACGACAAGCAGAAAAGAAAGCTCTTCAATAGTGGCGGACCCAATATCTTCTCCCCATAATTTTTTTAACGTTTTATGTGGAAATAATGCATTTTGTGCAAAATTTTTACTTAATTATGAAAATGCGTCCGGTTATCAGAGAGGCCTTTTGAATCCGCTACTGCCCCTTAGCATCGGCAGAAATTATATAATGGACCAAAAAGACCAAAAATGTGTCTGTAGCAAAACGGGATGCTGCAAATAAAATGTTAAAGGAGCTTTACAAAAAAATTTAACTTTGTTGCAGCTGCGTTGAGTACAAAGAAACCTTGTCACTCCGTGTGCTAATAAACACTGAAGAATCGATGTCTAAATTAGAAAGTTATACAAACCTTAGTAGACGACAGCGAGCAGTTATCAGATGGCACGGTGCACGGGTAATCATACGCGAGTTGAGTGTACGACATTGAAACGCCACGAATCAATCACTATTCACCACTGCGCTACTGCAGTCGCCGCTACTGCTACTGTTCCATCTGACTGATGATGCTTCGGCTGCAGTCGGACTGGCAGTGACGGTTAAGCTGCTGTATGTTCCGATTCTAACTGCGGCAGTGAAGCCCGGCAGGTGTGAGATGAGTTGTTGGCAGCAGTGGATCACTGAACGGCGTGTAATTGGCAAAGTATCTGTCGCAGGTGTCGACAGTAAACTGGCGCGTGCCAACAATGTCGTCTTCACCACACGGAGTCCTGGCGTCGGCGCGTCGTGGCCTAGAAGCGGGCCACAGCGGGCGGGCGATGCCAGCGACACGACTTCGCGGATTGGGCGAGAGAATTGCGTCGCAGAGATTGAGTGACAGACAGACCAGCAGCGCCTACAGCATCAGCAGCAGCAGCAGCAGCGACAGCGGCAGTGAGTTATGAACAGTAGACACTGCGTCTCTTATAGCTGCAGCGACTGCTGCTCAGCTGTGAACGAACGCCCCAAACTGCAATAGAAGCTTTTACTTTTCATAAAACGTGTTTTCAATTTTTTTTGTCGTTATAATAAAAATTAGACAATCTATGTGAAGATGCCAGTGATTTAAAATAATTGTATATAGAAGAAAAGATGAATCATGTATGACACTATATGCAGAAATGAAAACCATATTTTATGTATTTATTTACTTACTTGGCATGGCAGTAATTTGATAATGCGAAGTGGGCTAAATTCTATTTGACGGTTTGCTTTTATAGTTCTATGGTTAGTGGACTTAGCAGTAATTCGTATTATTTAGGCCGTTTTAAAACATTCAGAGTGATTGATTCTACAGTTTTAAAAATAGTGAAACTGGTTATACTTTAGGCCAATTTTTGCTGTTTTTAGCGATAAAATATTATTAATTTAAACTGTCTCAGAAATACAGTACGTCATAATGACGAAGCACCGTTTTAATTTTAACCTTTTAACGATATTTTTGCATCCACACCCAACAATTTAAATCCCCATAAGAATGACGGAATAAGCATGTGTGCTTTAGCAACAAATGTAAATAACAGAAAGACCGTGATGCGCCAACTATGCAGTCGAAGTAACAAAAGCCAGTGCCCCGCCATGATGGCATGACATTGACAACCAGCAAAACGTTGCAGATGCCCATGTAGGTAAAAAGAATCTACATTATATCCCGCTAGCAACTCTCTGACTAACTGACTCGTCTGATCCAATTAGAGATGACCATGGGAATGGAATTCTCAATGGAAATGGAAATCCCATGGGAATGGGAATTGACGAAAAAATTGGGAATGGGAATGGAAAGGAATGGAAAACAACCTGCATGGAAATGGGAATAGCCCTTATTCCCATGGGAACAAATTTTCTTCAACAAATACAGTATTAGGCTTATATTATGCTTAGAAAACGATAGATAGGCCTGTTGTTTTATAATTAAATTTGAGTAGGCCTACCATTAAGCACATTTTCTGTAGTTTGTGACTTTATGATGTTCAGTAGTGCATAGCATGGTGCTGACTGCAGTGTCGTGATCAGTTTTGGATTCAACGACAAACGGGCTTAAGTCTTTGACAAGCCAATAGGCCTAATTCTTTATGCCCCGACGATTAAACGATCGTTTGGGAATGGGAATAAGAAAGAATAAGAAAAGCCCAGTGCTAATCCCATGGGAATGGGAATTGGTCGCAAAATTGGGAATGAAAATGGGAAAGAATGGGAATTGATTGCATGGGAATAAGAGGGAGTGGAAATGTAAAAAGGCATTTCCGGTCATCTCTAGATCAAATTATTTGCAAACCGACATCTGCAAAATACATGAAATAATAATTATGAAATAGTTGAAGCAGACGAAATGAAAACAACGTATTGTTCAAAAATTTACTAGTTAAAGTAAAATTTGGTCTATAATGATACTTTGGTATGACCAAACTAAACTATTGGGAATGAATGACTTTCTCTATACATGTTATGATAATGCAAGAGTTGATACGGATGATATTTTACCACCGCATCCGCATCAGATTCTTAGCAATTTTCGCGTTGTTTCTGGTCCTTTGACAAGCGCTGCAGTACATACATATACATACATATATTCATATACATATACTGTATATTCAGCGGACACCGCAAAGCCACAGACAGAGAAACTCGGCAACCAAGAAAAACGTAACTGTGTGTGTCAAGTGCGCTGAATTTCTGCATCGAATCTATTTGTTGGCATGCACGACTGGAGGTTGGAACGAGACAGACCTGCTGGTTGGGTAGATCTGGCTTCAGGTCGCTAGTGACGCAGGATCGGCCAGTATATGAGAGAGAAGCCGCCTCGGGATATTGGCAGAGAACCGCCAGCCAGTCAGCGACCATGCGATCAACCTGTCCACATCTGTGTCTGTCTATCTGTCTAGCAACGGTGACACGCTGATAATGAGCTGTTCGTCACGTGACCTCGTAACGTAAACATGACATTGTCCCCAGGGCTCTCGCTCTCTCATGGCGAATTGTGTCCACTGCAGCGATTAACCTGCTCAACGCTTGTTCGGTCACAAGGCGACTGATATAATTGATTGCCGTTTAGCGCATTTCTGGATGAACTTCGTGTTAAAATTGACCTGACGTATCGCTGAACGTTGTTTATACTCGTCGATACGAGCGTTCAGGGCAGAGTTGTTCCCGTTCTATAAGCAGTCTGCTTCCACACGTGACGTAGTGGTAAACCGGAAGAAAGACTGCAGCCATTATTTGCTGTCCGCCCGGCCCTCGATTACTTCTGCAGCTTCATGGCATCACACTCACCAGTGCCAAATTATATTTTCTGACAACAGAGACGAATGTTTATGAACAATCTGCTCACACTAAGTATGATGACTGGCAATGAAATGGCTGCTATAAGAGTCTAACTTGCGAGATTTCGATCACAAGTGAGACCCTCTAAACTGTTACACCACGAAGCCGTAAACGTACTGAAATGTGCTCACACTGAATCGGTTTTTTAGATTACGATTTTTTTCATTGTACGCTGTTTTTATGTTTTGATGCTGGCAACTTAGTTATACGACGTATTAGGTGTTGCTTTATCCAGCCCTTGCCGACCGTTAGTATAGTACAAGGTTGTGTCTGTCGTCTGTCTGTCTGTCTGTAACACATGCATTGTGGTTAGACGGTGCGTCGTAGAAAGTCGGCAATGGCACTGTTGGATAGGACGATGAGAGTTATTATCGGCTATCAATAGTAACCATGTCGCTATCTTCAGCGGTTTGGCAGCAATTTTCAACACAAAGTTGCTGCTTACATTTATCACCCACGTGCGCCGAATTACTGTATCTTAGCGTCGATTGTAGCGTTCGATAGCAGCGTTTACATAGCGGGTCACCTGTATAATAGTCACTTTTGGGAAATCGCTTTCTCTTCGCTACCGAAAGTTGGACATTGGCCTAAGACATAGGCGGTACGGTCGGATCACCATAACGACAGCTGGGCTTTTTGTTTTGTGTTTGCTTTACTGTACTAATAATACGCTCGATACATTGTGGCAGCCTACCTGTTTCTGGTTGTCCTTTGTAGGTGCTTTGCTTTTGACTTAAATAAATGACGATAATAATGAATAAAGCATTAAAACGATCCATCTGCAGATTTCAGATTAAAGACAAAAGCATTGCAGTTCTACACAGTGTGGCTCAGAACTGTGGAAACCGACCTATTGAATATTGGCTTGGCGACAGCAAAGCGACACGCACAGGACAGGGCGGCATGGCGGCGCCTCGTGACAACGGCAGCATCCATGACAACAAGAAAAGTGCATATCGAAATGTGTTCTTAAAAGATGGTGGGTGCGAAAACGGCGAAACAGTGCGCGAATGAAACGGTCTGCTGTTAATGTTGTTGTTGTTGCTGCTGCTGATGATGATGATGACGATGACGATGACGGTGCCTGCGGTATGCAGCAGCAGCGAGGTGGTCGTCGCCAATGACGGAAAACAGAGACTATAGCGACTGCTCTGCGCAGACTGTACGCCGATAATGCCTTATACCCGTGCGTGCGCGTGCTCTCCCAGACATCGCGTCGCGTTGAACTGCTGCTTAGCGTTCGGTGACTGAAGCATTGGGACTACTCGTATGATGACTATGGTGTGGAGCTTGGGAAACCAGTACGCGGAAGACCAAACAGGTAGTCGCAGCAGTATTAACAGAAAAGAAAACTAAAAGTAAACTAAAGTGTGAATTCGTACGCGACACGGCACCTAAAATATCATTGCGTCGTTAGGCGCTTTTGTGAGCTAGCAAAGAAAACAAAAACAAATAAAACAAGTCTGGTTGTCGAGTTACTGAGTTTGATGTCAATTCCTTTGCACGTTTTAAGTAAATAGCAAAAACGGCCAATCATTCTTATGCATAGTATACCAGTTAATCCCCACGAAGTCACCGTGTTTTGTCTAACTCGCGAGACTCGAGACGGCTCGCGAATTCGGTCGTCGCCGTGGTTATCGTTGTGGCGCGGCGTCCAGTCCACTTTAACTCGATAGCGCTATCGTTTACGAACTGCGACTGCGACCGCTTCCAGGCGCCGCCTGCCGTCAGCTGCGCCCATGGAGCACCATGTTCACAAAAACGTAAACGGCTCTCGAACAAGAACAGACGATATGCCATTCGACCCGCCAGGCAGACGGCAACGAACGGCACGAGTACAGCGTATATAAAAAAGAAATAAAAAATGAACGGCACTTCCGTGAATCAATCTCAAATTCTTTCTAAAGCCGTAATCACAAGTGCTACGATATGTGCAAGACTGTTCTAGTCGTGTACCTGGTTGCTACGAGTTATCCACGTAAACGAGTCCACCCGACAAAGAATTAACACAAAAATTATTCGAGTTTGTTTTGTGTTCGATCGCTAATCATTATTGTTAATGTTCAGACTTGTAGTACTCGAGTCCGGACTTGGACTCGAGTCCGGACTTATGTCCGTTTTTGCTGGACTTGGACTTGGACTTGGGCTCTAAGGACTCGGACTTGGACTTGGACGAAAGCTATGGACTTGGACTTGGAGGCTCTGCCAGCAAGTCCTTTTTTCAAGTCCTTTGTACCTACAAGATCGATAGCGCTGTAGCACAGATCCTGGTTCATCCACTTCATCAACTCAGAGTGATATTGATGAACCACCACCAAAGAGGCAGAAGTTGTTCGCAAACTACATGCACACCAGAGAACACCACAGTGACACTGCGACTGATGTTTCAGTGGCCGAGCTTTTAGCCAGATACTTATGTGCAATGGATGGTGACTGTG
>Ga0209671_1004984_pt1 | contig 13311 bp, 12 predicted proteins | sample WorMetHERISLAND2_2_FD_187401 | JGI IMG/M metagenome (GOLD analysis project Ga0209671, IMG submission 187401) | Marine gutless worms symbiont microbial communities from Max Planck institute for Marine Microbiology, Germany - Olavius geniculatus... | ecosystem: Host-associated > Annelida >... | reverse complement strand
GAAAAAAATGGCTCATAGACCAATTCTTAGATTACGCTGGCAACCTGGATTCGCATCCAGGTTATGGTCTAGATACAAATGCAAAACAAATATATTTTTATTACTTTCATTCCTGGAGACAACAAAAAACAAAAAATAAAGCACAATTCTTAGCACAAGTATGCTCTTTAACATGTGATTGCTAAGTGCTTTTTATTTTGCTGTTTGTTGGTAACGTGAAACAGGTCTTATGACCGCAATACACGCTTTTATTTTGAGACCAGAATCAAGGTCACAGAACACGACACTCAGAACAAGACCGAGACAACAAGTTGACAACCGACATCATTAGTTCCGCGGTCTAAACAGTTCTGACAACAGAACAAAATGTAGCACATATACTCAACGAAATTGACCACATTTAAGTGGGCAAATAAACGACATAAGCAACAAAAAAGCACAGCTGTCGCTAGGGAAGACGCGCTACAGCCTAAACACTACAGTTCCTGTTGCAGTATTGCCCTTCAAGGTCATCCAAGGTCAATAAGTTTTATGTTATTTGAAAGCCAATATGCCACTTTCTATTAATGATTAATAGTAACCTTGGCCCTTCCTGTTACCGTTTCCGAGATACGGTTGCTTATAGCTTGAAACATTTCATTGAAAATTGCAATTAAACCGCTGCAGATGGAGACTTGTTACTATTGACATCCTATAGGAAGTTGCCACCGCCTTATCTGACGAAAGCATCGCCGACCCCCCTACGACTTACATTTTAGCCACAATACCGCACGATTGGCATATCATATTGCGTTGACCGTTTAAGGTCATCCAAGGTCAGTGATTTTTATGTCATTTGAAAGCAAATATGCGACTTTTTATTAGTGTTTAATAGCAACTTAAGCCCTATCTCGCACCGTTTAGCCACAATACATCCGTTACAGACGGACAGACGGGTGGACAGACGACAACCGTGCCAAAGACGCCTTACAGCATAGCTGTAAAACAGCATAGTTGTAGCGCGTCAAAAAGCAGTAAAATTATAGGCCTATAAATCATCATTGTATGTGAAAGTGAATAAAGGTGAATTTATCTAGCGACTAACGTTAATTGACCTTTAATGCATTATGAATGTTTTCCGAAATATGCGTGTAATTTTTTGGCATACAACGCTGTTCTTCGTAGTTTCCGAAGTTTTATGCAAAAAGTAAGAAATGATTGCTTAATTCCATAATAGCTCAGCTGTAAGCATATTTTTAACGACGAAGTTAAATAAACAAACATTCACTTTGCATTTTTTATAATCTTTGTGATAATAGCACACGCCGTCCAGTCTTGCAAAAAGTCGCTCTGTGAGGTCTTTATTTTAATGACAAGAGCTGAGCATAAACATAAGCATAAACAATTTTAACCACAGTCACAGTCATAGAAGAGGGAAGCGGCATTCTTCAACGGACGCTAAGCAAAAGGTTTATGTTGGTAATTGTATAACGACGATGATGATTGATGATGATTTTGGTACTGACGCTGATGAATAAAAAGCAGTATGCAACATGATAAATCTAAGCTTTGTGCATTCCTAGGTCTACGAATGTTACCAATGAGCCACTGCTGTGTAATATTCCGGCAAATGCAATACACAAATAGGCCTACATATAATGTGCTATGCAGGTGCCAGTGGAAATGTACTGATAAACGACCAAGCTTATCGAGAACAGAGTTTCACCATCTGGGGCTACACGGAAGGATTAGACGCGTACTATGCAGGACTGGTCGTCGACCTGACACAAGCTCCCGGTCAGGTCAGTCATAATTTTACCGGTGGGAATGGTGCTCCACGTTGAAGTCGTGATGGCGAGGGTTCGACTTCGGATGTTTAAACGTTATCCGACGGCTCTGAGCAAGTAGTTCACACACAGGCGCGTTAGCGCATATTCGTCGTCATTTGTCAAACTGTTTGACTAAAACAGCATTAGCTGGCACTCAGAGACGACGTTCGACGCTGTTACTTCAGGACGCAAATCAAAATCCACCGTTCTGTCAACGAAACTAAACGTTTCACATCTGTCCAATACTTTCTCCAAAATCTGGAATAATTTTCTTCCCTCAACTGTAGCTCATATTTTTTTTAGAATATAATCTTTTTTCACTAGCACGTTCTCGTAATCTTTTGGTAGGCCATATGTCATATTTGTATTTTATTGTATCCTATTGTTCTGCATTGCATATTCTACACTATATGTGTTTTTATTGTATTGTACAATCGGCATTACTGTATTTTTAACATTTTGCAATTTATCGATAATTCCGTTGCTGAAAAAAATACCTTAAGGGACATTTGTACATTTATGCAGCGAGGAAGGTAACCTCGGGCAATTAAATTAACCGGCAAACTGTTACTGAGTTTTCTTCATGACTAATGTCGTTGGCACAAAAAGTGCAACACAAATGCAGTAAAATTAGGCCTATGTATTTTCTTGTATTGCATTTGTGGGATGCCCTTAAGTCATTTACACAAAAATTAACTTTCTGTGTTTCAAAGGGATTTGTCAACAATAGATACACACCAATGTCGCTCAAATAAATAAATAAATAAAATATGATAGTCGCGCATACAATATATGTTATCTTTTCGCTTTACTGTGTTGAGCTTATTTGTTATTTCAAAGCGATGCAATTTGCAACCATAATCTTCGTGACAGGAGGGGCTAGTGAAAGTAATTTTTGCTAAATGTTTAAAAATACAAAATTATTGTTGAAGCTAAAATCACCCACTTTGGAAAATTTGAAAGCAAAATTGAAATTTTGAGCACCCGTGTTTTTTTCTGTCAGCGACAATTTGCACCTGTCTCTTGGAAAACTGCGGTTTTCTGTTTTTAACTTTCCTAATCTCCGACACTATTAAATGCAACGGATCTTTCTTGTATATGACTTATGTTAAATCAGTCGAGCGTAAATTAACTGCAGCACTCGTATAATCTAACAAATAATTCTGTTTAATAAGCCGGCATTGATTGTAGATGGTGACGATAAATGAACCATTGACTTGGGGCCTTTACGACGAACCGCCAGCAGATATTCCAGAGTGTGGATTTGTTGGCGAGCTGTGCCCTCCACCGATACAAGGCAAGTCCATCACTGAATCCGTTTCACTCCGCCAGACAAAACAGGATGACAGTGACACAGGCCTACGTTGACAGGGTTTGGGGTTGAAACGTGTCGCGCATACGTTATGCGGTGCGAAGTAACTTGTGGACATGGTATGCCTATGTGCAACCGTGGTGGTGTAATTTTATTTTTAAAATCTCTATCCGTTGAAAGCCTTTGTCTGAGAATTCCTGCGTTAACGTTGTTGCATTTGATACATTTATAACCTGTTAGGGCCTACCATCTACTCAACACCCCACAATGACGCAACATCGTATGCGTGTTATGTTCTAAACAGTAACGCAAATATAACGAAAATATCTGGGAAATTATTCAACCACTATAATACCTTAAGGTTGCTTTTAGTTATAATCTAAAATTTATTACATTTATTGTAATATGGCTGAGTTATGGGTGAAGCAATCGCGCGGTAATGATGGCGATGATGATGATGACGGCGTTTTGTAGATTTCACAACAACAATTATCATATCTTCAGTCGTTGGTTCACTCGCTCTGATCGCTTTCATCGTTATATGCCAATGTGTCAGGTAATTCTGATAACACACTACTTTTAAATTGCACGTGGATGCACTATCGTATAGGCCGCATTACGAGTTTCGTCTGGCTGTTTGTTCGTCCATATTCTGTCTCTTTCTCCGTCATATACGGACATTTAACTGTGACATTAAAAAAGTTAAAGTAAACCTTTCGTATAGCACAGAAATAGCTAGTAGCTGAGGAGCCAATTTTTAGCTAAAAATGTAAAAAAAAGTCAAGGTCAACGGAAATCAACAAAACTGAAGAAATTGCTGCATTGTTACTCACGGGTTGCAGCCGGGCTCCGCACGCACCGACAGCAAAGTGCAAACTAAGCCTGACCATTATTTGATTTAACTCGACGCCACTCGACTGACGGCCGCACTTCGCCGACATCTTTTCGAAATTCTTGTTCAGAATGTTGATGGTAAAGACGTTTATAGCCTAGCGAAATGCCTTCAGCTTATGAAATGACGTTAAATAATTGCTACTCGATTATTATATCTCCTTTTCCTTGTTGAATGTGGGCAAAACGACTTTCGTTTTTCGGCTGAAGCTAGGATATGTTTTGACTGGTAAAAGCGTATTGACTGAGTCTGCACTGATGCACGTAGGCGTTAATTCGCAGGATGATAACACGTCAGTTACATCGAGCTCAACTCTGATTTGCGTCCTCGTGTACAGAGCACGCCGGGCTGAGGCTCGCATTCAGCAGATGTTGTGGAAGATTAACTACTCAGACATCGTCTTTACCAACGTGGTCTGTTTATCATCATTATTTGCCTTGCTCTGTGCTACGCGACATTGACAAAAAAATAATTGCTGCGACAGAAAGTTACAGAGTAACATATTATTTGGACAACCTAGGGCCTACAAAATAGTTTTTTTGCAAGTGTCTTCTTTAACAAATATATATGTAAAAAAACTTACCAGTTTACAACTGTGTGTAAGGAAGACGTAATAATATGAGTCCTCTAAAACAGCAAAAATCCGCCTCGGCCTTAAGATTTTGGTCTCGTTTAACATCTCTGGCTACTAGTGTCAGTGAACGAAGCTTGTCATCGATTAAACGCGATTTGATTGATTGAATTAAAATATAATTGTTCTTTTGTTTGAATTTTGACAATAACTATGCAAGATTAGTGAAATCTAACAGTCCGAAGTTTTATTGTGCATCGAAAGGCGCGTGTGTCGTTGTACTGTACAGGAAGGAAAGAGTTCTGTGAATTTTTCGACGTTGTCTGTGCAAGAGGCACTTCCAAGTGAACTGCAAAACTGTCTAATGGCCATATACAAAGGAGTGAATGTGGCCGTCTACACCGTGGACAAGACTGAAGTTAATCTCACTCGTCAAGATCTCATCGAGCTCATCAACGTATGTCGGCGTATAGGCATTCATTCACTGATATTCGTTTATTACCGTGACTTGTCAAAACGCAAGCAGGTACACAATATACTGTAATGTAAATAGACCACACGAGTTTGCGAATAATTGTCGACTATAAATGAATGCACGAATAAGTAAGTGAGTGAGTAAAATTATTTCAATAGCACAGTTTCATTGTCAAATGTCACAGTGCAGTGAATGGAATAGATTTTTGTCGCATAGTGACAAGCTACAATAAGACCGGCGGTGCGCTCCAATTATCAAAGAAATAATTTGAATTAAATGGACATCGGGTAAAATCGCAGTCGACACTGTCAAAATGTGTACAAAATCTTTCTAAATATTCGATCTAGTGACGAAGAGGAAAGCGCGCAGTTTATGTCACTAGAGTGCATATCACTTTTCTCTCTTTTTTGCGGATTTGAAATAATGTGAATTGAATAAAATATGTGAAACGTACGCGTGTATCTGCAGCGGAAGGAATTGAACCACGACAATATAGAGCAATTCATAGGAGCGTCGACTGATCCGGGACATATTTGCTACCTGATGCAGCGCTGCACTCGCGGCACTGTTCAGGTAAGTGCATGCTTGTACATAGAGGCACTGGCGCACGTGAAGGTGACATACAGCGAACTGCCAAATACCGTAAACCAACAGTGTTCAACTGACACATTATCGCTAACGTTTGTAAGAGATCAGCCAGGTTTGACGTACGCCGAGGCCTAACAGTAGCATTGATCCTGCTGTATATGATGCTAACAAAAAATTAGCTGTCGAAGGGAAACCGCGCAATGCTTTGTCTGATTTGAGAAGTTAATTTTGCGGCTGATAGCGACAAATAGTATAATTATCGTATTTGTCAATGAAGGTGAAGTAACATAAATGTGATATTCGCATTCATTATACGCTGAATAACTTACTTTGTAAATCTCTTCAGCTGTTCTGCTGCAGGGCATTATCAGCGATGAAGAAATTACACTGGACTGGTTCTTCAAAATGTCACTAATAAACGACTTCATCAATGTAAGCGTTTTAGCAATAGGTTTGGAAACATTAACACTTTTTAACAATAGAAATACTGATCAACGTGAACATAATTAATTACAAATTAGTTTCTTTTCGGTGATAGTGCATGTTATTCAAAATGGGATTCTTTGCAGATAAACGTTTTGCAGTTGTACGTGAGTTTTATTTGCTGATCGAGTATGATTAATAAGATGACACGTCATAACTTAAAATTCAGATTATTTTAGCGTGTAAAATTGTGACGTGATACGAATACGATACGAATAGAGATTTTCGCCTTAATCTAGCACTTAAGCTCAAACAAACTGAACAATTTCATGCAGACGTAGGATGAAAGAAAGTGAAATGAAAGTGCTGTTATGTAAAACATAAAACAACTACAGACATACAAAAACAAGTGAATATGGGATGCTAAATATACGATTTACAATAGTTCTGGTTTTTCGGTGTGAGATAGTGGTGTCTGTTAATGTTAGGGAATATCGTACCTGCACAAGTCGGCATTCCACTCGCATGGCTACCTGTCCAGTGCTAACTGTCACGTCGACAGTCGTTGGGTTCTCAAGATCGCTGGATTCGCACTGCATGCATTTAGGACGGAAGACATCACGAAGACGGTCGTGCCCTTTAATACTTTTTTATTCACCATCAATCAATAATTTCTTATCACAAGCATCATTATAAACATTGAACTAAACGTCCGTTGACGTCGATCGTTTGTACAATTTTATTTCTATTTTGCACGCAGTAACAAATTACTTGCTCATTTTTGCATAAGCTCTAACATTAACTTTGCAAGTATATATTTTACTATTTGTCTTCTATTACAATGATTATTGTTACATGTTTTGAGTTTTTTTTGTTTTTAGCTTTTTAAATATGTTTAAAGTTGTTTTGGATAGATTATTTGGTGCAGAGAAAAATTGCGTTCACAAAACATTTTTGTCATTAAAATTTGCAAGTTACTATAATGATAGTTGTAATAATTATTATGTGATGCAGGAAGATGAATTTGTGTATTACCGCGATCAGCTGTGGACAGCTCCTGAACTGCTGCGTATGACGACAAATCGACCTATCAACAGATATTGCTACAATGGTTATTACTCGTTCGTCTGTCAACTCGACCTATCAATGGAACTCAGAAGGGCGACGTCTACAGCTTCGCTATCATCCTGCAGGAGATCACGTTCAGAGCGGAGCCTTACTTCGCAGGCATCGATCGCCCAAAGTGTATGTAGCTGGCAACTGTTATCACAGCAGATCATGGTTATCCAATCTGTTGTGATGTTCAGTATTTACAAAATGGGTGGACTTTTTCTACAACTGAAATATAGGCGACATGCAGCCAGACCGTTTCTGCCTCAAAGTCCAGCGTCAGGCCACGAGGATATTGAGTTTCTAAACGAAAGTTTTCATATATACTAAAATGTTTACTAATGTTACGCTTATTAATATTTGCATCTCGTTAATTTTTTCATGTTGTTACTGTTGTTGTTGTTACTAGAAATCAACGGCAGAAAGAAAAGCTTAGGCATTACAATAATTTGCAAATGCAGAGATATGAGCTTCACACAAATTGAGAAACATGCTTTTATTTACGGATTGTGTTAACGCAGTAGGTCTAGAGCTGATACATAACCTGAAATTGCCAGGCCTTGTTTACATCCACGTAGCTGTACTAAGTACAATTATTGCAGGTTTAGATCACTACATGTAAGCTACTTAACGAGTATGAAAAATACAGTTATCGTCGATTGAATGGTACAGTGATCCTGGAAAGAGTGATGGACACCGCTGGTCCAGCCTACCGACCTGCGCTGAACGAGGTGGACTCTGGCAGCGTCAATCCACAGATTTTGACTTTGATGAAACATTGCTGGGCTGAGGAACCGTCCGAACGACCTTCGTTTGATGACGTCGCTAAAACTCTCAAATCCATCAACAAAGGAAAGTTAGCATTGCGTAGTTCAATATTTTTTCCCATTTGTCGGTCTGCCAATTATGTTTGTTGCATGAAGCAGCATGCTACTTGTAAATTTTTCTGTAAGATGTTTGCCAGTAGAAAATTGGTAATGCTGTTCAAGAACGTTCTTTTCTTACTCTCATGTTGATAGCCATAAACAACTCAGCTTAGTGTGCTGCTAGAAGTTTTTCCATAAAGTTTTTTTGCGAATTTTTATGCAATCGCTTGACATTTCACACAATTACTGTTATTTTTTTTATAGTTCAGATGCAAACTCAGAAGTTTTCATAAGAATACTAAGCAGCACCGGATTGTCTTTAACGGTTGCCTACAGTTTTATTGTCTTGCCTAAATTTGACTTAACCGCTAAAGATCCACTCGTAATGATGCGTAGCCTATACGACACTCTTAGCGGGGTACGTTATCAAAATCACACACTGGCCAAATACACCTTGTCATGAATAGGGATTGTTCCTGTCTTGTTACAGAAAGATTGACATAGTGGATAGCATGTTGCATAAGTTGGAGAAATATGCGGACAATTTGGAGGTGATTGTTCAACAGCGAACTGCAGACTTGGTGGAAGAGAAGCACAAAACCGACATGCTACTGCACAGAATGCTGCCAACGTAAGCGTCTACAGTAATTGCATTGATATCGCCGTCTTTTTATGTAAATTATTACGCGGTCGTTTTAATAAACTTTATCAGTGGCATCACGTGACATGTGGACATTGCTGTAAATATCTGTAATGTGATAAGTTATGTTTTTGTGTCGCAACTAAAACCTCAAACTTCAAAAAATATGTTCAACTGTCACATTCAAAGCCAATTCCAAAACATCCACTTTGAAAGGAAACCGGCTCTTAACGTTACCAGATTAACCGGATCTCTAGGCCTACTTCGCCGTTAAATAATTCACAGCATTTCGTTTTTGTTCTCTGTCTGTCTCTGTTTTGTATCTTGTCTGTCTGCTGTCTGCCTTTGTCTGTCTGTTTGTTACCTAAGTGTTTTTGTTGAATAACTTGATATATAATGGTGTGATGTTTTTGCAGCTACGTTGCGGACGAACTGAAAGCTGGACGTAGTGTGGTTCCGCAGATGTATCCCAGCGCCACCATCTACTTTTCTGACATTGTCGGATTTACGTCGTTGTCGTCTGAAAGTACTCCGATACAAGTCGTGGAACTGTTGAACGATCTTTACAACACGTTCGATGACGTCATCTCACGTTTCGACGTCTACAAGGTCTGTCATGTGATACTCAGCAAACATAAGCCTACTCTATACGAATCTGTCATACCGAGACGCTTCTACCAGTAATTTTTATTAAGGCTACTTTTTCAAAAAAAAATCTGAAAACAATGGTATGTTGATGATAGCAGTGTAACGTTCAATTATGTTTCACTGTTGTAAAACAGTGCTAGGTTTTGCTGCTATAATGGTCTGGCCTCAGGCCATGTCGTGCAACCGCAAACAACATACGAAATAGCGGAGATTTTGCAAGTGACTAAATATCACATAATATGTTACACTTTTGAACACTTTTTCCCAAAGCATGTGAATTACGCTTATGTAGTATTTTTATTTGACTTTTAGTTTTAGCGTTTGCTTTAGTGTTTAGGAACTTTTGATACTGTACATTATGATGTCTGAAAACAAGTGAAAAAGTCGGAATTTTTGTCATTTTGCCGGAAGGTTTTTACTTTTTAGTGTGCGATATAAAATGTACATTGTATGAAGGTCGAGACAATTGGAGACGCGTACATGGTCGTAAGCGGCTTGCCGCAACCGAACGCTGGACGACACATCGTCGAGATCTGCAATATGGCTCTTTCTCTACTGGATGAGGTGTCATGCTTTACAATTCGTCATCGTCCTAATGAGAAACTCAAACTTCGCATTGGATTACACACCGGACCGTGTGCTGCAGGTGCGTACAGTAACCTTTTCTAGACTAGGTCTATGAGGCCAAATATAGCAATGTAGTGAGTACACAAAAAAACTTCCACACGGCCGTTACACGCTAAAGACAGAAAGTCATCGCTGAGAGAGAGAAATAATTGTGACTGCGGCATTGTGACTGCGGTTGGGCATTTTGTGAATCGTGAATGAATGAGATTGAATTGCGTACACTACAGGAGTGGTGGGACACGCAATGCCGAGATACTGTCTGTTTGGCGACACCGTGAACACAGCTTCACGCATGGAATCGACTGGAGAAGGTTCGTTCATCATCATCATATTTGTTTAATAAAAACGTTGACACGCGCAACCATTTTAACAATGCGAACATAAAAATACATTTAAAAATAAGCTGTACAAACATTTAGGGGGATAATATGTCGTTATTATCATGTTATTAACATATAGTTAGGCTAACATATATACGGATTCTATCGTTCATCAGAGAGTTTATGCGTATCAATGCAGTTCAATTTATAGTAAGCTGCAAATCATACGTACATGTAATTAGTACGAGTACTTGTATAGCATACGAACAAGAAAGTCATTGTTCAACTTCAGTCTGTTTCGTACATGCTGCCCTGTAGCCACCCAGATGTTTATCATCAGTTTATTAATTGGTTGTCAGCCGGCAGAGAGCGTATGCCAGAGCACAACTGCGTCTTGAATTAAACCTATACGTTAATTGTTAATACGGTTTAGGCCTATTACTAAACGGCCACCCATAAATCAAAAATAATCAACGAATCAAAGGATAAATTATGCGTTGTTTTAAACACTGTCGAGTTGGCTTTGTATCGTATTGTTTATAGGGACAGCACACGGTTGTAGTTATTGTTAACGTTTCAGCTCTGAAAATTCATATGAGTCAGGATGCACATGACGCTCTGAAGGAATTTCCAGGATTCAAGATTGAGCCTCGTGGTGAAATTGCCGTCAAGGTTAATCTTTTTCTCGATAATGCGTGCATACGTCGCTTATTCTTTTCCGCGCAGTTGGATTGTCATTAGTACACATACTTAGAACTTTCATCGCTAAACTAAATGTAAAAAAGCTTTTGCATCCACTTTTTGCCTTATTGCACTGTATGTGTGAAAAGTGTTTCACGTAGGCCTACAATGGCTGCGTGCGTCGAATCCACAAAGGGATTAGCAACACACAGAGTACTAGATGCTTTACTGACATATCGACAACCGACAACTTAATTTATGTACGCTACTTGATCACTGAAGACTAAGACTGGGATGTTTTCTTAGCTTTTAAGGATATGTCTGTGATACGTAATCTAACAAGATAATGTTCGTAAGAACACGGAGTCTGTTCAATGCATTTCGATAGTTTACAGTATATGTCCGTATAAATATAATCAGTGAGCTGTTTAAACTAGTGGAAGAAATCAAAATGTTTAATTTTCAATTGTACAGCAGCAATGTTATTGTCATCTTTCGCTATTATTATAACTGAACAATCAACGTTGTCTGTCACGTGACCATTCGATTCGTCACTAGCGCTTTACCATAAATGGTGTGGTCCATTGGTACCATGCGTCTATCTTGCACCGTTATGGAGATATGGCGCCTCAAAAGCTGGACGGACGCAAGCACGGACGCTCAGGTGATTTTATACTAAAAGTACTACGTCGGTAACGACGGTAAGTTTTATGAAATATTGGTTAACTAACGTAGTCTGATAACATCAACAACGCAAATGTTGTGTGATGTTTGTAGGGAAAAGGAGTGTTGGAAACATACTGGCTGAAGGGAAAGCTTGCGCTTTTAGTTACCTGAAACTAAATAACGAACTTGAATGTTGTGACATTATGATGTTTTATTGTCGTTGTCAAACTATTCTGTAATCTGCATCACCGTGCAATAACTACACTGTGTCTCAAAAAGGATCCCCGACATCGTAAAATGTAATTTGAAGAGCTGAATAATTTTGGTACAAACATGTTCGACGCAACTGGCCATCAAATAACCATTTAAATTTTTACTTTACCTAACATTTGTTACTACATTATTTGGGGGAAAAGATAACAAGCAAAATATTACATTTCTAATTAAGGCAGTGTGATTACTGAATTACAGTAACACAGATAAGCACATTTGGCCAGATTTCTGTCACTATGGCTGACTATTTTTCCAGTTGTCCAGTTGTCCAACTACTTGCAATAAACGTTCAAAATATCGGCACTTAATGCGAACACAATCATGCAGATGCTTTCTTCATTCATTGATAGCAGTGTCGATAATGTTCTGCTCCAGACTGCAACCATTCGCTTCTTGAGTTCATCGACGTTCCTAAACAGCGCTTGATTGACTCACTGCTGCATGATACCGCAAACATTGTAGTCGAACGGACTAAGGTCAAGGCTCATGGAAGCCTGAGATGCGGAGAGATGTGATTTGTTGACGGTTTTGGTCACTTCAGAGCATATTTCTTTTGTTTTGTTTTTCGCAGGTAGTATAGAAACAGACTTTGAGTGAAGTGGAAACTTGAACGGTGAGCCGACGTTTTTTGACCAGTTGTTTCGGGATCCTTTCTAGACACATTGTATATGCCATTATCGTATTGTCTTGTGCATTGTTCTTTGTAGTGCAGTTAACATAGTGCGTATACAGTGATGTATTCATAGTTTCCTTAGCGCCTTTGGAGATCAAGAAATACACCTTGTTCAGCTAAACTTTATGCTCAGGGCCTTTCTACTAATGCACATGTGTTCTTCTGCGATGGTGCAATAACCCATAGACCAGTTCGTACTTAGATTTATTTGACTTGGAGTCGAAGAGGTAACTATTGTGTTTTCATTGTACTGTGTAATAGTGTATTCCCAATCCGTCTTTTTATTCAGCATATTTAGTGTAATGTCCCTGCATTGTATTCCGGCGTTGAACTATATTATCTGCATTAATCAACGTGATGAGTACATGTGGTTCAACGTACAAACCCCACATTATTACATTTACATGTTGTATTTTATGCGAAGCGTACAAATAAGCTTAATGTTCTCAGCATGCATAATGCTTAAAGAGTTGTACTGTTTGCTGACCACAACAGCCATTCACATTTGTCGTGGGTATGCCAAAATTGTGCTAGCCAAATGAACACCCTCGAATTTGATTGATCAGCGGTCAGTAAAAAACTGCATTTTCTACAACTAAATGTTTTTTTCCATGTTTGCATAGTGACGGTAATGAGGTACGAAAAGCGGCCAGAGCAGACAAAGCGAAATGGCTGGAGAGACAGTGCGAGGACATAGAGAAATACTATGGAGAATATAAGACCAGGGAAGTGTACAAG
>Ga0209671_1004983_pt1 | contig 13313 bp, 7 predicted proteins | sample WorMetHERISLAND2_2_FD_187401 | JGI IMG/M metagenome (GOLD analysis project Ga0209671, IMG submission 187401) | Marine gutless worms symbiont microbial communities from Max Planck institute for Marine Microbiology, Germany - Olavius geniculatus... | ecosystem: Host-associated > Annelida >... | reverse complement strand
ATGCTGTTTTGGGGGCTCTTTCATAAATGGTTTATCAATGTTGACAATTCACGACAATTCTGGAGTGCGATTAACCAAACGCTGCGACAGTTTGCTCTGTCGCAGCGTTTGGTTAATCGCGCCATTGGTCAGTGGCGTCGCCGGCTTTAGTGCATCGTACAGCAGCAAGGCGGACACATTGAACATTTGATGTGTAAACGGAGATGTTACAGTTACGTTGGACAATAACTGAGACAATAAACAGGTTGTTTTGTTGTTAATTTTTTTAGAATGTTTTGTTACAGATATCGCCTTGTTTTCAACCGTTGCTTTGAAGACACTGATATTTCACTAGGTAGTGTAGCGACACAATTGAGGTGTGGTGAAATCTTTAGTAATAGTGTTACTAGGCCTACAAATTTTCTCCTGATTTCGACAGTATAAAAATTTTAAAAATCGGTTAATATTTGATAAAGTTATTGGCGTATAAAAATTTTGTGCCATTTTTTGGCCCACCCTGTAGGCCTATATGCGTCAGTTATTTTTGTTTAGGCTAGTATTTTATTCTTTTATTGTTCGTGTTTTTGTATGCGTGTGTTTGTCTGTATGTTATGAATGTTTATGTTTCCATGGGCATATTGTATATGAAATAAAATGCACGCATTTGTTCATATTAGACCAATTTCAACTACATGTACGCACCGCACGCAGCCATAATACGTGCCCGTCGAGACGACGTAGGCTACCGTACATTCAAGCACGATAAAACTAAACCAAAGTTCCAAATTCCACGTTGTTTTTGTACCGTTGTTTATGCTTTGTTTTCGTTTTTATTTTTTTAACTTAAAATTACGTAAAAAGGCGTCACGGAGTCAGAAAACAACGTATGGCCTAGGCTATTTAACTGTGCTGAGAAAATGTGTTTATCATTACAGCAATGAAGCGCGTTAACTATAGGCCTACATTGTCTTGTGTAACACAAAACTTTTTTGGGTATTTGTGTTTGCGGATGATTTTATAAGCCAAAAAGGCAATCACACCAATTGTTTTCTACCTGCACATTGTTATAGTTTTTCAGTTAATATTACAACAGTATCTGAGCTTTTTGATAATGTTGTCCGGGATCTTTTCAACAAAATTTGATACGGCATACGAGCTCTCTAGTGTACTAACTGAGGAGAAAAACTTACGTCAAGCGTCCCACGCCCACGTGGGCATCAGTTTCACCTCACCAGTTAATGTGCTTAAAGGTTTTTCAAGCTTTCTTTTTTTCGCCATTGTAATTTTTAAGTTTTTGCAGTTCTGTTATGTTTTTGCGTTTACGTTTGTTTCAGATAATAAGAGATTTATTTACTTTACTTACTTACTTACACATACGAATACAACTACTACCTCTGTGTGTTGCCGTGATTTCCCAAGCGCCACCAGTACTGTTGCCACAGCTGGTATACTGTACGAATAAGAAAAAATAGACTACACCCCAGTTGGTGTCAGTTCCTTAGTAGGACTACATGGTTATAACATACAACACTTACTTTTTGGGGCCACCGTGTGGAGCAGTCTGCTATTTACTCTACGTGACAACGGCCTATCATTCAGCACACTCAAGCAGGCGTTAAGACATCTGTTCCGATAGCTGATAAATACCATCCAGAACCATTGTGGCGTTTCGAGACTTTGCAAGACGCCATCTATCCACTTACTTACTTATCGGCAGCCTACTTGGTTACTTCCATTTGGTCTGTGGTTACTTCTGTCGAAAAGTGTAAGTCTTTACTACGTATACAAAGTCACAATATCTCTGTGCCAAATAATAGTATGCGAATCACTATGTTGGACAGACTATAGTCGCAATCTTAGGCCTGCTGTCGAACGCGCATAGATAAGAAGACAAACAGATAATGTCTTTTTAAAAAACACCTGTGCTTCCGGTTAGGCTACAGTCTGCGAAATAAATAGTGACGGCCGGGACACATTTTATTTTTTTAAACTTCATTCCATGACACTCCGTCTAATATTACACAACAGCTTATCCTACTGCAGCATAACATTATGCCAACAGATTTGTTTCGGTAAAACTTTGAAGGCAAACAAATACTGTACCAATATTTTCGAAAAGTCCAATGAAAAATTAGGGACGAGCGGTGAACTGAAGCACTGGACTTTTTACGCCTAAGATTATTTCTACAGCCAGTATCACAATGGAATTATGGCTTTTTTCGCCCTGTTGCCGTTTCGCCTTTTGGCTGTTTCGACTCCTCATCTTGGACGATTCGCCCCCGTCGAATAATATTTGTCTAACGTAGACAAGGCCTAATAATTTCTGTTTTGATTTTGTTCATAGAAAGACAACAACTATTTATTACAGTGTATTGTGACACAACTGATAAGTAATCACTTTTATTAACGCTATACAGTATGTGACAAACATTTTAGTACAATAGGTGATCGCAGCACGTAAATGGTAGTTAATCTTAGGCTCCATAGCAGCGGCATATGAGATGAAAAACATGTAGCTACAATTTACGACAGACACGTCTGCAAATTTTTGACATAGCTTAATTCCGACAATGACCTGCAAACTTTAGCCGTAAATACTGCATTTATGAACGATAAAGATAGGTCTACTTAAGCACGAATTATACAACGGGGGCGAATCGTCCAAGGTGCGGAGGCGAATCAGCCAGGCACAGAGCGCGAATCATCCAGGGGGCGAACGGCAAGAGGGTGAAAAAGCCAGACACGGTGACACCCCACAATGAGCTGCGCTGCAATTTGTCGATTATAAAAACAAGTGTGTCTTTAACCGGCATTGTAGCTGATGACTGACTTTCGAGTGTCAGATGGCAAGCCGTGAGTTGTGACTGCCTCGAACGACGTCTGCTCCCCACGCATAGTGGCGGAAGAACGAAGGTGATGATGATGATGATGAAGGACGAATAATTTTTAGCGTGGCGTTAAGTCCTAAGACTACAAGGATACGTAACAATAAGCTTAAACAGTGAAGTCACGTAGCGCCTTTAGAGATCGTATTAAAGCCAAACCATCTCCAACATACAGGATGCATGGGCGCTCTCATGCAGGCAGATGCAAGGAATGCACTTATACTTGCGCAGTAGTCTGCTCGGTGGTTTTTATAACTCTATAAATTCGTAGAGATGCCGCCACACTTTCTTCTTATATTCTGCTGCAAGCATCGGGTTGATAACCTCCATCTTCTACATTAATTTCCAAGTGCTTCTGTGTTTCTGTCGCTTTCTTCAATAATTCATCGCTCACGTTGCTCAACATCTGTTGTCTCTTTTTTCCTCTGCTTCGTTTATTACCGATCACTCTTGCTTCTCACCTTCTAATATAAGTATATAACCTCAGAACCTCGGGATCACCTTTTTGTGTGCAACCTTAATTTAGCCATCAATCTAACGTCCCGTAATAAAAATGTATATAAATTACTTAGGATTATTTTGTTCGTTATAAGAAGCCAGTAAACAACGCTAACGACGAAAGAAATTGCGAAATCTAGTTCGTAATCCGGTAGCACGGTATTGATTACAAAATGAGTAAAAACACGAAAACAGTAGGCCTAAAAGATTAAATTAACTAATGAACAAAGTGCGATTTCGTAAACTGCAGAATGCAAAGAAAAGAATGCTGGCAGCATTTCATGATACATTTTTTGTTGTACAGAAAAACAAGTGTTGTTATCCTTGAAGAAAGTTTTTGTCATCGAAAATCCTTATACTCGTATATCAACTTGCAAGTTTTCGTCTTAGTCTTCATCGACCATAAGGTTTTTTCTCACCCGTCTTTAACCCTCAACTCTTGGTCCTTATCCTTGTCTTGTCTTGTTCTCAAGTCATTGTCCTTGACAAATCAATCCCCGATAGCTACAACACACACCGAACAACACGCAAACGTCTGCGAGATATGGCGCCCTGGCGTTCTGGCCAGGCTGTGCGTGTTCGTTCAGCGTCCCCCGTGTTCGCCCAACAGAAAGTCGTAGAAGTCGTGGTTTTCGCCTCCCGACGTCATCGGAAAGAACCCCTCGTCTGTCTTCTTAGTCAGATCTGCACGGACAGGCGCCTCGCCTTTGTAAGAGCCACCGCCAGCTTCTGCCGCTGTCTGGAAACATGGTCATCATTGACCGTCTATAGGAAACCGCCCACGTCGAGTCCAATGGTCACGTGACTGATGACGTCAGGTGACCTTGCAAGAGCTTCTGCCGCTCTCTGGAAGTCGGCGACGTTCGTCCCATCTTTGACGTTGACCCGGCGACCGAGGACGTCGAACACTGGCCCCCAGGGACTTTCCGGGGAGACTGCGGAAGTGACGTCACGACGTGCCCGGATGTACTTCGGGTTGCGTCGGCGGCGCCTGAAGGTGCCGCTGCCCAGCACAAAGTCCCAATACTGATCGGGGTCCGACGGACCGTTGTCAACCGAGCGCAAGTCCGGCCTCACGAACACCGGCCTGCCACTGCCGCCGCCGCCGTTACTCCAGATTGTCCTGTGTTTTACCCAGTGCCGCTGCCGCCGTCGTGGTTCCGCGGGTGGTCGGCCAAGAACGGAAAATAAGTGCGCTCCGATGACGGAAATCGTCGCTGCCGCCTGACTGTCGGGTAATTTTCGCTGCCGTGAACACTGTTCTCTGGACGACTCACAACCATGCCGGATGTCATCGCAATCGATAAGACGATCTGGATCAGCAAAAACGTAGCACTGGCCCGTCCCTCCATCATCGTGTACACAGTGATGGATGTTGTTGCAGCTGCAGCAACCGTGGCGTATACAGTTATCGATGGCACGTTTCACAGAATACACGGTGACATATCTGCAATAGACACAAACGAATATCGGCTCAGTTGTCCAAAGTCGAAACTTTACCTGCGGAACTTGTACAACTTGGTCTATAACATAACAAGCTGTTCAGCAAGTCCACATAAGTCGAAGGAATGGAATTCGCGCAATTATCAATCGAATGTACACTGTGTTCGGAAAAAAGTAACCCCCTAGATATCGTACAATAAAAATGTCAAATTTAAATAATTTTGAATAGAATTAAGTACGCTTAGTTTACAATAAATTGCTGAAGAGATTATAAAATTTCGTAAAAAATATTATTTCTTAGTGGAGTTATTAACTGTTGAATATAGATAGCAAAATATCTTCGTTACCAATATGGCGTTACATAATCAAACCCCACTGTTACTGTACGTTTGCCTAACTCCAACAAACGACATCTGATTTTAACAAAATTTTACACCAACAATAGGTCATTTATTGGCAATCAAAGTACTAAACACAGATTATATCCGTTAGAGCAAACAATAGTTACAGCGGCTTTTGTGAGGTCACTTAACACTTCAGTTTCAGGTCTTTGTGTCATGACGTCATCTGCAAAGACCTGCAACTAAAGTGTTTTGGGGTGACCTCACAAAAGCCACTATAACTATTGTTTACTTTGGCAGATTTAACAGAAATGTAGCATTTTGATTGTCACTAGATAATGCATTGATGTAAAATTTTGCTAGAATAAAATGCTGTTTGTTGGAATTACGCAAATGTACAATAACAGAAGGGTTTAATCATGTAACGCCCTATTGGTAACGGACATATTTTGTTATCTGTATTCAACAATTTAAAACTTTGCTAAAATAATATTTTTAACAAAATTTGGTGCTCGTTTCACCAATTTAGTAAGGATTAAACACGTGAAATTTTGTTTAGATTCGTTTAGATTTGTTTTTATTGTACAATGTCTAGGCCCTAGGGATTACTTTTTTCCGAACACAGTGTATATTACAGGTGTATAATACGCAAAGGAGTTTGTAAGGCTCAAACCCTCATCAGGAGAACGTCTTTACGTAAGAAAAGTTTTTAGTTTAATATCACCATAATGACTAACTTATTACGCTGCACTGCACGCACGTGGACCTGTTGTTATTGTTCTCTAATAGAAAATTGCATACGTTTTTGATCGAAACCAAAATGAACAACTTTGGATGACTTTGAACAGTGCTATTACGCCATCTATTACACAGAGCATCATGCATGCACTTTTCGGGATTCATTAAAAATGTAAACGAAGCATCGTCTTTGACAGAAATTTAAAACGTGAATACGCGTTCTCAGATTTTCTCGCCAAATTGATTGCGAATAGCACCGTTTCCTTGTGACAGCACGGCTTTTTTGACGGTTTTGGCTATCCACTACAGTACTTTCTAAAGATCAACAGATATTCTAACATTTTGATATTATGTTGTTTTTTTCGTCCGCTTTTATTGAGAAATGCACTAGATTTATAGTTCTAAGTTGAATGATTTAGCCCACTTCTGAGGGTTCGATATCATGCACATTATTACAAATTAATCCGTGTTAGCTGTTTAGTATAAATAAACTAGAGAACACTCAGTAATGGCCAGTATAGACTACATACAGTGCTACTGCATATACTTCAGACCTACCTGTCGCACGGATCACAGATATGTCTGCACAGACTGTCAGCGCATCGTCTGACTGTAAATCGTTATAACATGTGCAAGATGCGCTGCGTGCGTGCGCTTATAGCCACGAATCCATGGCTGAAGATGAGCCGGTGCGTGCATGATATTTTACACACTGTGTCAAGACCCCGGGACAAACTGCGACTTTTGAATTTCACAAACTAGTGTAGCAAAACAGTATTAAGGTAAGGTGAGTAAAACTATAATAATTTACGTCAAGTACCTTTTTGATTTTGTGTGCCAAAAATTATCAAAATCGGCCATTGTTTCACGGAGTTATTAAACAAATGGAAGTGGCATGTTTTTGAGACACGGTGTATAGTATTATTAGCCTAATGTTAGAAGTTATCAGAGATTACAGACCTCCGCCTAGACGGTGCTACCACCTGGTAAAGACAACTGACTTAATACAATTTACAGTGTAGTGCATTCTTTGAAAATTAATTTTTGGATGCAGTAAATGAGTAGAAAGTAAAAGCGAATCAATTGAACAGTGTTCGCTGTTGAACTGAGTGCGTAGGCTTATAATAAGCATTCGATGTTATAACACTGCAACAATTCAAGCAATGCCCCCATTACTGGCCGATGTTTGTGACACGCAAAACGGACAATCCATGCACGCAGGTAGGCAGTGAAGTGAAATGGCCTGTTGCACCGAAAGCTTTTAGGCCTAATGTCATCGCTGTGTACAGACACGTCTCTGTACATGTAGGTCCTACCTGTCGTGAGGGATACTCAGACGACCTTACAGTCGGCGTTCGAATCTACTTGTAAAGTAAATTTATTCTGTTGCACGACCGCAAACAGCCGTTCATTCAGTTGTCCATCTTTCGCCTTGTTTCATACAGCTGGCGTTTTTGATTTAGGCTTATTTCTACAGTCACATCGGTCTTTCAAAGGTAAGATATCGAGGTAAGATGAAGAAAATCCATGATGTCTATTAGAGCGCAACAACATGCAAATACTCTGTAACAGTCAATCACTTGTTAGGCGAAATCGCTCAAGCGCAAACGATTTCATTTATAACAAGAAATATTATTAGATTGTGACCAATCTAATGTACTCCTCGCGCGCATCATTTTCTTTTGTATTCTTTTAAAAGCTTTTTCGTTTCTTTCAGCTTGTATTTCAGAGCCGGCGTCTAATTGAGACCCGTTAATTATTATACTAATAAACTGAAAATTGTCTCGCCGAAGTTCATAAAATATTGCGCGATTTTAAGAACTGAGAGGAAGAAAAAATTCCAATAATGGTCGATGACGCTAGTTGCCATTTGTCTTGTTATAACTCAACCCATGCGTCTATCTGGCACCGTTACGGAGATATGGCGCCCCAAATATAATGGGGTAACGACCTTGATCTTTTGAGGTCACGTGACGTGATCGGTCACGTGACCATTCGACTCCCGGGGGTCGACTTCCTATGGGTGGTTCATAGTAACCATGCGTCTATATAGCACGTACCGTTATGGAGATATCGCCGTTTGAAGTTCTTCCAGGAAGGCTTTTCCAGGAACAGAGGTCGGTCGTAGGTCGGTCGGTCGGTCGTCAATATTACACTGATTTCATATACTCCTCTTCGCTACGTTAAGAACGTAGCGCGCGAAGAGTAAAAATATTAAATCTACTTATTTCTCCGTAGCGTAGTTTGTCGTCTGTCTGTTGTCTGTCACACTGGTCCACACCTCTGCGGATTTGCATGTCGTTTGGTATAGGTACACCTTTCGGGGTCTAGTGACACACTGTGTTAAATGGTGTCTCTGATCCCCAGAAAAAAGGGAGATTAAAGAATTGAACCCCCAGCCAAAACTTGCAATTGTTTACTGATGATTCACCAGTGGGCAGTCTAATCCCCGATTTCGCGTTGTACGGAATTACTTCGGTCGGTTGTATTTCCATAGGCTTGGTGTATCCAAAATCAAAATTATTGCACATGCTCAACGGCGTCACTTAAAAACGTTGGAGGGGGTCTACGGCTTCTTCAGGGATTCATGATTTTGATTTTTTCCTTGTAAATCATACATTTGAAACAGTGTTAGTGCTGCAAGAACAATACATTTCGTGGACCGAGACCCCAAAGATTAGTGAACCCCCCAATGATTTACTAAAATGACGCTACTGCACATGATCTTGACATGTTGTGACAAGTTTTGTCACTTAACGAACATGCCGATGATAATGATGACGATTGGGCCTACTGACAGTCAGCCAAACTCCAACAATTTAAGCAAAGTACGAATTTTACAAACACTAAACGAAACTTTTCAGAAACGCAGTACAGCACCGAATCTCGTCCGGAGAGAATAGCTTGCCAAAAGAAAGCTTTGAAACCGAAGAAATAAACGAGTAGGTTCCAGTCCCTATGTTGCAACTAACAAAATTTGGTCTCGGGTCTAATTTTCATAAGGCCTACGTTTACTACTATTCGTGTGCGTAACTATATAACTTTAACGGGGTCTAAGTAAAAGCCCAGCCAAAATGTGAGATCAGGCCTCACTCGTTTGGCGCCGCGGCGCCGCCTATGCACTCATTCGAATGAAATGTAGGCCTAGCGGCGTACTTAACTGTAATTCAAGTAGCTTACACATACATTAATTAATTAACTGCACTCGTCGGCGTCATGTCCTGTCATGTTCACATTGATCCTGTCACTCGTCGTCCTACTGTGGCACCTATAGGCTAGAAGTGTGTCTCCGATAAACCATTATACGCGCGAGAAACTAAAGAAATTAAATTATTAGAGCTTGAATATATACGAACCTGAAACAGTCGATTCGGCACTAGAACTGCTGCAGACATATTTTAGTAGCCTACATCGAAAATTCTTCATAGGTGTCGGTGATCGATTGTTCTTTAACTGTAAGCTTGCATTGCTCTCTCTGTTTGTCTGTCTGCATTTGCTTTTGTGTTGTACTGTTTACTGTGCGGTTGTCCTGATTTGCCCGGCCGCTCCATCCAATTGTACGTGTACGGCTTCCTAACGTGAAAACGAAAAGACAGAGAGACCACCATTGGTGTGAACGTTCCTTGGTGGGACTGGGAAGTAAACGGTGTGCCAATATTTGCAGCTAACTTGAACGGCCAATGGCTCGGCGGAATGCCGCGCATCAAGTACTGCACTGACACAGCGTAGTTTTTTTCTGCATTTTTCGATCAAGGGTAAATCCGGATGTCGAGTCGGAGCGGGACGCGGGCGTTGTTCGTATGTGAGGACGTCGGTCGTCGTCATCTGCAGCTGAACGTGGATGATGGACAGCTAGTGGGCGGGGTCAAGGAGCACGTGCGACGTGCTCTGTTGCTTGGTGAAGACGAGGCATTGAGCGGATGCACTAAACGCAGAGTTCTGTCACTGTGCTACGCCGGAGCCGTACTTGACGACTCGTGGCGCTTCGCTGATCTCGGCATTGCCGCCGGCGCACAGGTGACGACGCTGTTAAACGCTAACTGTTAAGGTTGAAGTCGTTACGTGTTACAGCTACTGTTAATGATATTTAGACATGTTTATGCAGATGCATTGTCTTAGATATCACATTAGGCATCCGTCCATCTGTCCATCTGTCCGTTTGTCAGTTTATATGTCTGTCACACCCTGTTGTCCTAGCAAAAAGGTGCAATCTAGGACCACAACATTTTCACTGTCGGCTCTCTTTAAGACTCTAGGTTTAGGATTCATAACGCTTTTACATTACTTCGAAAAGAGGCATTCCGATTAAGAGCGCTAAATAAGATGGGCTACGGAAATTTTTAACCAATAACTCGCCGACGGAAACAGTGTGAGATAGAGCCGAGATAAATATTAGGAGTCGTTAATCGGAAGTCCCATAATTATGCTTTTTCTGATTGTTGCCAAGTAAAGTAAAAGGGAAGAGGGCTTCTACCCTTTAGGTAAAAGCCCTCTTTCCTTTTACTTTTGTCTGTTTTTAGATCCGTGTATTTTTTCGCAAGGAGGTTAACCCTTCAGTTCTCCTCATCCAGCGTCATGGATCTATCAAGACGCCAATATTTCGCCCGCTCAACTTCTACACGGCTCGGGGTCGTGATCTTCGTGCCGTGGTCAGTCGAGAGACGGGTTTGCCTGTCAGTGTGTTCCGTCTGACCACCGAGGCAGGCCTGGAGATCTTCGACTGCCAAGTCCTGGAAAGCTACGGACTCCGGCGCGGTTGCACGGTCTATCTGGAGACGTGGGACGGTTGGAACGAATTTATTCCCGCCGCCGTCTCCGGCTTCACGAAACAGGTGGATTGCAAACCAACTGTAAACCGCTCATTACATTTCATTTATTCATTAATCTTTATTTGTATAAATGTTTTGCCTTTTTCGATGTAGCTAATAAGTAAATTATATATTAAGTAACTTAAGTGTACATCGTCGTAAAGCCGTAACTTCGGAATTATAGAAGACGCCGTCGAACCTTTTACCAGTGATCCCAAACATTATTTAGCCCACCCATGAAAAATTAAACTTAGGCTTAACTTCTGTGCCAATAGGCTTAAGCCATAAATATAGGCACCCGTCTTTGGTGAAAATGCAACTCGTTTTCTAGCATGTTGAAAATTCAGTTTTTTGAGTTACTAACTTGCGTTTTAACCAATTCAACCTTGAGTGTCAACGATGATTTTCATTGGCCGGATTTAAAACTTTACGAGTTTTGTTTACAGAGTGCTTTGCATGTTTTCGTTATCGGCTTGCGTCCTGGTGTCAGGAGGTACGAGTATACTACAATATCGCCATTAATATTCAGTAGCCTATCGCGCGGTTTCTCAGCGAAGTCAAGCTTTTTGCATAATTTATTTGACTGCAGCAACTCAGTTGTGGATAGCAAGCTTACTTACCGCCGCCGAAGAAAAAAGTATGTGTTTACCAGTGCATGTCTGTTTCTTTATCTGTCTGCAAAGTACTAAACAAGTTTTAACGGATTCTGTTGAATTTCCGCAGAAGTGAAAGACAGTCAATTATAGCATACAGTTAGTTTTTGGTGACAGTAGGAATCACGAGCCGGATCTGGATCCGCATAAGGAATCTGCTTTAGATCCAAGTTACAAAATTACTGAAGCATTTGCGAACGGATATTTGGATTTAGTGGTTAAACGTGATCTTATTAGCGAGTGCTTAAATTTTGATGGAGATGAAAATCACGATCGCTACTGAATTAAAAAAAAAACGAGAATTATGGGGTTTGTGCACGTCGAATGCTTCTAGTTGCTATTGTTATAGGTTCTAGACAATCTGGACACGAACGACAAAGCTTTAACGATCTTCCGGCTGCAGGCAGCTTTGTACATTGCCGCTCATTTCGGTCACATCGACCTGGCCGTTATTCTTCTCAGGTAAGATATGCAGCTGAAATAGGCCTACAGGTACAATACAGGTGTGCATGATTGTTGTTCGCGGAGATAATCACTTTGCTACCTCGACGAATGAACAGAATGCTTGAGACAAACCTCTACTGTTATAGTACAACACTTCTGTCTACTGTTACGCACCGCTATAACTACACGGTGTTTCATAAAAAGGACCCCCTGTTTGTTTTTTTTCATAATTCACTCAAATGATGAGCAATTTGCACGAAATTTTTAGCAGTTGTAGCTGAATAAATACTAATTCGAAATGTTTTAACAAAACATGGCAGTTGATTAAATATTCTTTGCTAGTCGTGATGTAACGCTGACATTATAATGTGTCACCGGTACAAACAGGCTAATCTCAATTGGTGCTGCCAATTGCTACCCTGCTTCAATGATGAAGAATCTGGTTCGTTGGTGTCAAATATTTAAAGTTTTACAGTTGCAGCCACAAGAACGTGCAAAGCGATCGAATTTACGTGTCTACAGGATAGTTGGTCTTTCACATGTTCGAGCAAGACAGTGCACTGTCACACCGAGCTTGCAAGATGTTGAGTTTTTGGATCACAAGACGCCCGATTTCATGTTTCTATGTTGCTCAGTGCTGACACGATGAGCATTTTTCATTAGCGAACCAGATTAAGTTCACCATCGAAGCAGGGTAGCAAGTGACAGCACCAGTTGAGACTAGCAAGCTTGAACTCACGACACATTATGACGTCAGCGTTACATCACGACTAGCAAAGAATATTTAATCAACTGCCATATTTTGTTCTAATATTTCGAATTAATATTTTTTCAGCTACAACTGGTAAAAATGTCATTAAATTGCTCATAATTTGAGTAAATTATAAAAAGAACAAAAAGGGTTTTTTATGAAACCGTCAGGGTCGTCTACACCATATTAACTTTGGAGCATATGCTCCATGAAAAAAGGGGGAAGGTTTTTTGCGAAGTTAGGGGGAAATTAAATATTATAATTTTGCATTTTTGATATATTGCATGTTATATCAGAAATGCAAAATTATAATATTTAACTTCTCCCCTAATTTGCCAACAAAACCTCCCTCTTGGAATGTTTTGCATGTATATGCAATATGTCATTAATGGAGAATTATAATATTCAATTTCCCCCTCAGTTCCCAGAAACCATTACCTCATAGAAAATTTTTTGGGGGAAATTAGGGGGGAAGTGTACATGCAGTACATCAAAAATACAGAATTGTAATATTTAACTTCCCTCTAATTTCCCAAAAAAACCTTCCCTTAGGAAGATTTTTGGAAAATTAGGGGAATAGTGTACATGCGATATATTAGAAATGCAGAGTTATAACATTGAATTTTACCCTTAATTTTCGAGAAAAAACTTTTTCTTTAGGATGGTTTTGCATGTATATGCAATACATCAGAAATAATAATTTCCCCTAATTTTTTCAAAAAAACCTTTTCCCCTAGGAAGTGTTTGTAAAATTAGAAGGGAGTGTACAATTG
>Ga0209671_1004981_pt1 | contig 13315 bp, 6 predicted proteins | sample WorMetHERISLAND2_2_FD_187401 | JGI IMG/M metagenome (GOLD analysis project Ga0209671, IMG submission 187401) | Marine gutless worms symbiont microbial communities from Max Planck institute for Marine Microbiology, Germany - Olavius geniculatus... | ecosystem: Host-associated > Annelida >... | reverse complement strand
CATGTGCCCCCCCCGGACAAACGCCCCCCATCTGTCACTCTGTTTTCGGACTAAAATTCCAAGCAGTTTCACGGAAAATTGCAAAGAGCTTTAGGAGGTAGTTTTTGTCGCCCCGTGTAGATGCGAGCGACTGAACGGAAACGGATCGGCGGTGCGCTGGTTACACGCGGCCCGTGCTGTCACGGCAGCTCTTCGAACGTCACTTCCATTTAGCAACGCTCTTCATCTTAACGCATGCATCTGCAACTCGCAGACCATAACGACAACAGACACTGAGAGCGTGCAGATAGGTCGCATATACACTGTGAGACAGTGTCCGTAGGCCTACTGAATACCGCACTGCTAAAATGGGTAAGCAGGTACGCAGTACTAGCGTATACCACTCCAGACAGTGCGATATCGTACTTAAACCACGCTCAGATCGCATAGACTAACTACATCGTCGTTTGCTTTATGAACCACGTACCACTGAAGCAAAAAGTTGCGGAAACGGTACCAGTACAAGCTGACGAGTGAATAAGTGTATTGAATGGAGAATAAGACGGGTGCCAGGAAGTGAACGGTAGTCCAGCTATTGCTTCATTAGTCGATGCTTTCTTTCTCTTCTCGTTTGCGCTGTCATGCTCAGTGCTACCAGTCTTGCATCAAGTGAGTTGTCACTCGTTTCGTCGCTACTAGTGTAGATGTTGTCGATATTTTTATTGAACAGAAAGTGACATTTTTTTTCCTTTGCACATCGAGAACAGATTGTGCTGCACTGAAGGTGCGTTCTCATTGCGCGTCACGCCGTAACGCGTGACGCGCGTTAACTCGCGTGGACGATCTCAATTGACTGTTTGATCAAGCCATAATCCAAGCGCTACCCCGCTCTAGAAGAGCGGATACATTTGAGATCGTCCACGCGCGTTAACGCGCGCAGTGAAAACGCACCTTTAGGCCTAAAGGCGCGTAAAAAGCGATGAAACTGAACTGAGCCGAACTGAACTGACACGGTTTAGGTTTTGACAAACTGACCAACGGAAAAGCAAGGAAAGCCCATTGGTCATTGTTTGACACGTACGTGAGCGTATAGTTACGTAGGCCATTCACGCCGTTAGCCGGTGCCTACTGTAATGCATTACTGCTTGCCCATCAGTCAGTGAGTCAAAAACTGAACCACGTCGGTTCAGTTCAGTTCAGTGACTGCGCTCTGAACGCGCCGTAACTGTTCTGTCCCGTTTACACGATCCAGCAAACGTCCAGCATTAGTACGTGTATTTTGAATACATTTGCTGGAAGTTTGCTGGACGTTTGCTGGATCGTGTAAACACCCTATTACTGGCACTTGCTATAGTGCTAATCGACAATGATGTTATGGATCCGTGACATAGGTAAGGGCACCGCACGCCACAACCTGCTGACGGACAGTTGTTTCTGGCGTTGATTCCACTGCACTGGCTGGCAATTTACAGTAGTTCGACGGCGGGCGGCAGAGGGCGACAGTAGTATATGATTTCGATAAATTTACATGACTTCTGAAGTTACTGGTTCAACCTATGAGTCTGTTCAAAGGCAGTAGTATATGGATGCGATATGGTCGGCAGAGTGGTGCATGGCCGCCGGTTCGTCGGAATAACGCGATGCAAATCCGGCGCATAGATCAGTGTCTGTCTGTCTGTCTGTCTGTCGGACTCGGACTAGTGTATGTATGCAGATGTGCTTGGCCTGCCCGGCCCGGTCCGACCCAGCCCGGCGCAGCTTGTTGTTCACGAGGGACCGTCGACGGGTGATCTACTGTCTACTACTGCAGGGCTGAACGTCGCCGTCCGCCAGGAGACGACCGGCAGACCACGTGACTGACGACGCACAGATGTGCTTCATCGCGTCACTGCAGACCGCCAGCAGCAGCAGCGCTTATACATCTTAAAACTGAATGCTCGACAGCCCCCAACACAGTGGCGTAGTGGCGTGGAGCAGAAGGGGAAAGGGGCACTTGTCCACCCTAAATTTTTGGCTGTCCAAAAGTTGTAGAGAAAAATGTCGCCCAGAAATGCGAAATTTGCAGCAGAAAACTTAATTTTAAAGACTTCTTTAGGGGATTAGAATTTTGTGCGCCTATAATCGTCTCTGTCAGAAATTTGCAGCTTTTTGTCGGTAAACTACAATTTTCTGTTTTCCTTACTTCTTTCAACGCAAACAAGACAAGACATGAAAACTCTTCCCTGCGACAAAACCCCGCAATGAAGTACATAGTACGTCGTAATATTTTTTGCAACAATTCGGCGTAAAGTAAAAAACGGAACTAGAAGGCGCTCGTTAGAGTGCATATCTCCGCCAATACGTGTACATAGACACACACACACGGACAGAACGGCCAATCCCATAATCTCCTCCAATCCACTTCGTTCCGTTGGCGGATATAAATATTGGATCGAGGATGGGGTTTTGTGTGGACGAGATTTTGTCTGCGACCCCCATCAGAACAAGTCGTACCGGACGGACGAACGGACGGAGACTGTCTCCAGTTCACACAGAGTGTCTGTATAGCGCCGCGTGCTGTTTGGTCACCCTGCCCTTCCTTCCCATGTCGACAATCGGTCACTAATTTGCGCGCTCGACTGCGACTCTGACAAAGATATTGAAGTCGACATTCGACAAAGTTCATTTCGTGGAAAACACAAACCCGTTCGGCCTCATGCAGAGGGCATTATATTTCGTCCGTTGTTTATTTTTGACACAAATGAGTTTTCGTGTTTGGTTTTTACGCGCGAAAGCAGCTACTGCTTTTAGCGCGTCTTAGCCATCGCAATTCTGTCTGTCTGTCTGTCCGTCCGTCTGTCTGTCATACGGGTGGACGGGTGGATCAGTCAAAAACGGTGCAAGCTAGGATCACCAAATAATCACATTCGGCTGCCTGGAAGACTCTAGTTTCAGGAACCGTAAAGCTTTTGCATAAATTCGAAGGAGGTCATCTCGAACGAGGGCGCTAAATGAGAGGGGGTGGGCAAAATTTGCGATTTTTGGCCAATAAGTCGCTGTATCTCAGTAACGGTTCGAGATAGGGCCTAGGTTACTATTAATCACTAATAGGATGTCGTACACTGGCTCTCGATTGGCGCCGAACTCAATGACCTTGAATGACCTTGAACGCTAAAATAGGGGGTTTATGGATTTTTGGCGATTTCGGGCTGCGACACAAGTCTATGTCATTCACAAGGTGGCGCCACGCTACTATCGTTATGCGATCCAGATAGATAATTTGGTATTTGTATGTTAACTTAGCGTGAACCGGAACTGCTATAGGCTTTTGCGCGTCTCGTGAGCGTTAGCTCAAATTGCTTGTTGTTTTGGAAAAACAGTTATGTGAAGCACTTAAAACAGTATTGTTCGCTATTTGGCGGATTTTGTTACGATTATCGTGAAGTAAGCGGAATTGTCAGTGACACTGGGTTGGTCGAAAACCGGAAATTTCAATTACTTTCTTCAACTTAAAAATTAGGCCATAAATGTCGTACTAACTTGCAACAAAAATATTTAGCATAGACTCTAGTTTGTGATAGTATACTTCTTTGTGCAAGTTATCTATTTAGAAAAGCACATCAAACGACTATGGAGTGTGAACGATGCTTTGTCCGTTGCTGCGTATAATTTTTGAAAGCGCTGAACGTAACGTATTAAAAACATCCCAAATAAAAAGCCCAGTTTTCAAGAGTAGCATTCTGATGAAACGACATGCATAATCACATAGATGACGACTAGTTTTCTAAAAGGTACAAAAGGTAAAGATCCGGTACTTGCTATAGCGCTTTTTACGTGAGACAGACTTGTTTCCAGAAGCAGTTTATAATCTCTGTTAACTGACTGGCACGAGCAAATGATACCACAGCGCACCATACAGCCATCCATTGCCTGCGTCAGCAAACATTTATAGACCCGTAGTTTGCAGCTAGCAGACATACCACCGTCTTAATCAGCCACACTAGGCCTTCACCCCGTAGTCCCGTAGCTACTAATTTTTTATTCCGCTGTGGGTAAGAGGCTGAGTTGACGTGAGCACACGGTATAGTTTAGCAAACTTATTGTGTGTTTTGTTGTTGCAGTGAGATTATGGACACTCTATAACACTCTATATTGGTAACAGAGATATTTTGTTATCGATATTCAGCAATCAATAACTCTGCTAAGAAATAATATTTTTCAACGAAAATTAGCGATCGCTTTACCAATGTATTTGAAATTAAGTGTACGAAATTTTATTCAGATTCGTTCAGATTTGACACTGTTATTGCACGATGGCTAAGGGGTTACTTTTTTCTGGACACAGTATAGGTCACGAAATAAGCTTCTCGTGCGGTTTGCGAAGGTCTGGCGCGCTTGGAGCTGCTACACCAGGTGATTGCGATCAGTAACTGGACGTTGGTTGTCGAGCCTTTCTGGCTGCATGACGTCACTTTCAGTTACATGCAACTACGCAGTCTTGACATGCGGGATACCAGCGATAAATACATCGTACTCGACCTGTCACGGGCAGACCTTCTCGCTACTGTCCTCAGACAGGTCTGATATGTCGCCCTCTTTCTCTCAGCTTGTCACATTCTGTGCACACGTTTTTCTTTTCGTTGCCGTTTTTTCTCCTTTCTTTGTTTTATAGTTGTTTCTGTCTTGATTTTTTATTGTTTCATCCCGGTACATATTTTTCAATTCTGTCGTTTCGGCTAGGTTTAATAAAGTATAGCGTTTTTTGCGCTGTGTGTACGCATTCCCACTGAGCATTTAATGCGTTTTATATTAGAGAAAACGATGTGATCGAGATGTTTATATGGCTCAATAATAATAGACCGGCACACAAGTTTGCATGCAACAAATATCGATTTTCATAATTTTTGATTATTTTAGCAAGCATGTGATCGCTAAGTGAATCATCTTAAATGCGGCATCTTGTGAAGTGAAAAAGTCAGTTCTTACTGTGCACTGTGCAGCGCAGTGTTTGCGGTGTGATCATGGCATGTTTAACGATGACTATTTCTAGTGTTGTCGCTATCGACTATTTTACTAGTCCATTAGTCGTCGACTATTTGGTCGACTAGTCGTCTTTAGCATGCGATAAAAACAACAACTTGCAATTTCAAACATCAAGTTATCTCTTAAAGCTATAGGCCTAGAGTCCTTACGGCAGCTATGGCGCTATTACCCCTTCGTTACCACTCCGTGTCGATTCCAAGCTTGGTGGTGGGTGTGCCAAAAAACAAAAAAAAACAATAAAATAAATGGTTAGTGTTCGATGAAACTGTAAAATTACGAAATTTGATGGCCGTTGGATTTGGATGACTTTTATTGAAGCTGAGTTTCATTGATTGATTGACTGCTGTTGTAGATTGAAGCTGTCGGCATGAATCGCATAGGATACCACTACGTGCTGGCAGGCTTCGTGAGTGCATGCTGTTATGTCTTTCCTGTTTAAGCTTATCAGTTTACATCATATTATTTCAGTGATAAAATAATAGAAAAATAGCTAGGAGCTGATTTTCTGGCTTCTGGAGGTCGTTCAAAACTGTGGTGTATGTATACATTATATCGCATATTTGCTGCAAATAATCCATCCCCCAATGCATAGTCTGAGAGTGTGCTGAAGAGTCAGAGATCCGGAAAAAAACAAGAAAGCCCAGCTGTCGCTAGGGAATACGCGCTGCAGCTTATACAATTTTTTTGCAGTACTCACCTTTAAGGTCATACAAGGTCAATAATTTTCATGTTATTTGAAAGCCAATATGAAAATTCCTATTAGTGATCAATAGCAACCTAGGCACTTTTTGGCCGCAGTAGCGCGTACCGATTTTTAAGGTCATCCAAGGTTGATGATTTCTATCTTATCTGAAAGGGTTTATGCCACTTCCCGTTAGTAATTAATAGTAACCTTGGCTTTATCTCGCACCGTTTTCGAAATATGGCTACTTATAGCTTGAAACGTTTTGTTAAAAACTGCCTTCAAACCGCTGCAGATGGAGACATAGTTACTATTGGCAGCCTATAGGAAGTCGCCAGCGCCCTTTCGGATGGTACCATCGCCGACCCTCTGCGACTTACCGTTTAGCTACACTAATGCACGATTGGCGTACCATAGTGCGTTATGACCCTTCAAGGTCATCTAAGATAAATGATTTTCATGTCATTTGAAAGCCAATATGCGACTTTCTATTAGTGATCAATTGCAGCCTAGGCCTTATCTCGTACCTTTTAGCCACAATACATTTGTTACGAATAGACAGACAGACGGACGACAACCCGTACCAAAGACGCTCTACAGCGCGTCAAAAAACTAGTGGAAAGGATTTAAATCCAGCTTTACCAGAAATTTAAACATTGGCCATAAGTGTGACGAAAGATGACGACTTTCGTTCGTGCGTGTGGTAACCCCCACAGGAGATGAGCGAGTTGAGCCTGCGAGATTTTCGACATGGCGGCGTCAACATCACCGGCTTCAACCTGATCAACCATGACTCCACCACATCCAGCGCACACCCCACAGACGCATCTCTCACCGTAAGATATACACTACTCTTATACCCCGTTTACATGATGAAGCAAAAACATGAAGCAAACTTAGAGCACACGTCCTGTACACGTGTTTTGAATGCGTTTGCTTCACGTTTGCTTTATGTATGCTTCCTCGTGTAAACGGGGTAATCACTGGTGCCGCGAAGCGCTGTAAATGATGGACCATCAAAATTGCAGGACATGAAATTGCAGGACGTAAAATTGCAAGACAAAAAAGTAATGTTTTAGGCAGCTGAATATATTCAGTAGAGTTGGATTTACCATTGCGCATTTTAGACTCTTACATGAACACGACTATTGCAAGTCAAAGTTTTCATAATTATTCTGTAACAATATACCCGGTACAACTTGCTTTGCTGCTGTAACTTGTGTTCTCAACGTTGCTTTGAAAAAATGTAGGAAATACAGAAAGTTTTAATTTTCCAACTGACGCGGCAAATTTCAAACAGAATTCCGACAGATCGACTGTTGCCAGTTTTCGACAGAGGTGATTGTGGGTGCTCAAAATTTCAAATCTGCCCATGAATTTTCACTAAATGGGAATTTTTAGCATCAGATATTGCATTTTTGGACGAAAATTTTCAGGCAAGAAGAAGATTTTCCGACAGCCCAAAATTTAGGGTGGGCATTCCCCCTTTTTTCTCCCCCATAAACGACGCGACTGAATCTGCCACGCCTGATTGCGTCCTGTCGTGCTATTTGTTTTCGTGACCGCCGTGACGTCACGAACGACTCAAAACTGGTAGCCTATCAGATGATGAGCGGGTTCATAACTGCAGTGCGTGCTTCAGCGGAGACCGTATACACCGACCCAGGCTTAGCACACGTTCTGTCCACTGGCCCGTCCTTAGCTCTAACACACCAGTTAAGCCGTTTTTAGCGTCTCTCGACCGAGCAAGAGCAATTTGCTGGCGTGGCGTAGTCGATAAAATAGCCGTTTGTACTGACGCCGACATAATTGCATTACGTCGGTGTGTCGCTTGCTGTTAGTGTCCTCATCATCAGCTGCCGCATCTTTCCGTTTTTGTCTCCAGTGGCGTACACAAGGGGGCCCAGGAAGCCCAGCCCCCCAATCCTCCAAACAAAACACAAACATATGTTTAAACTGCACCAAATTTGCCAATTTAGTCAGTTTATTTTTTAGGAAAATGATTAAATAAAGCTGTTTCCATTAGATTTCATCTTTTAAAGCTAAAACTCATCAAATTCGATTTCAACTGGGGCTCTGCCCAGACCCAGCTATGGGAGCTCATAACGCTCCCTAGAGTCCCATAGCTGGATTTTAGATGGTCCTACTTCTAAGGGAAAAGGAAAGAGAAAAGGAAAAGGGAAACAGAGGGAAGGGTAAAGGGGGAGGGAGGAGAAGGACGAAAAGGGGAAAGAAGGGGGAGAAGGGAAACGAGGCCCCTTTAAATTAAAATTTCTGGCTACGCCACTGTTTGTCTCCTATTATCTTTCCGCTTGTATGCAGCCTCGCATTTTGTCACGTCATGTCTCTCAGTCACAGCGAAAACTAAGCGAATCGTCGTTAGCTCACCGACGCCGCTCTAAATCTAAAGACGCTTCCAGAGCGACGTAACTGAACTGAACTGGCATGGTTTAGTTTTGAACGAAATGACCAATGCGCAAGCAGTAATAAATTGCAGTATGCATTGCCTATAATATGGCATCGGTGATACGTGACTACGCTCGCGGACGCGTCAACCAATGACCAATAGGCTCACCCTGCTCGCCCATTGGTCAGTTCGTCAAAAACTAAACCGTGTCAGTTCAGTTCATTTACGTCGCTCTGTACGCGCCTTAACATTTTTCACAGTAACACAGTAACACACAGTAACACACAGTAACACACAGTATTTAATAAAATATGTGACAAATGCACATAATAATATAGCAAAACAGAAGAGAAATGTAATTTAGACAAGGTAACATAGCATAAAATAATTAGACACACTCAAAAACCGTCCCTAAATTTTGGGCTGTCGGAAAATCTTCTTCTTGCCTGAAAATTTTCGTCCAAAAATGCAATATCTGATGCTAAAAATTCCCATTTGGTGAAAATTCAAGAGCAGATTTGAAATTTTGAGCACCCGCAATCACCTCTGTCGAAAATATTCTCGACGTAGCGTGGTCAGTCTGTCCGTCGTCTGTCTGTCACATTCATGCCTCTTTCTTAAACCCTTCGACAAATTTAGATACTATTTGGAAGATACATTTCTATGGTCAGTGACACACTGTGTTAGATGGGCGTTTTTGCCCCACCATAGTAAGGGGAAATTTGGGGTCTAACCCTGACAGAAAACTTGCGCTTTGCATAGCGTGCAATATTAGAATGGCAATTTGATTGAAAATTTCTCCAGAAAGTACTACGGGCGACAACGCGCAGATTATGTTCAAACCGTGGACGTTTTCGGAAAGGGTTTTGCGTCGTAAGTAATTTAGGTAGTTTAGCTGAAATTTACAGCTCCTCTTGCACGTTTTTTTAAAAACCAGGCTGGAAAAGTTGATTGAAGCTTGCATGACGCTGGTTTCGTCGTTGCGTCGAAACGTTATTCACGCGGAGTGACGTGATTTCACGCTGGACGAATCGCGTTCAAGATGCGCGTCTTCGGCATTCATATATCGCTCTATCGGCGGAAAAAAACCTACAATCACTGGCTACGGTCAGTCGTAGACCTATAGGGGTTCCTACGACGTTAGCATATGGCGACGACAGGACCATCGTGGGTTAAAAAGTAGACGGAGCGAACAATTGCATTTTTTCGACAGACACTCCAAATTTCAGACAAAAATCAATTTCCGACATAGGAGATTACGATTGCTCAAAATGCCGATTTTGTCTTTAGGCCTAACTTGTTTTCTCAAAAATTTGGGTTTTAACTCCAAATTTTGCATTTTAGACGAAATTTCTTAGACAAGAAAAAGATTTTAGCCTACCACAATTTTTCGAGAGCTCAACGTTTAAGTTGGGGAGCAATGCCCCTTACCGGCCAAGAAGCCGCTGGGAAGGTTGATTTCACAGTGACTTGACGGCTTCTGTGACGCCATGCAACCAGCTCAAAGCCAATCATCCTGCGTGCTGCAATGCAGCCAATCTAGGCGATAGTCACACGCGTCGATGCGCCGTATAAACATTGCGCCAAATGCCCCGTGATAAAAGTATGCGGGTAGCGCGGAGGTTTTCTGCTTCTCGAGAAAAACATTCGTATAACTTGGAACCTAAATGATATCAACTTTTTTCCAGCTCGCTACCAAATGCGTTTCTTCTAGGCTCGGAGTGTCTCAAGATCGACTGTATAGACCTGGTTGAAGGAACGTATATCGCCCCAGGCCCTGTAGTTATAAATTTAGAGAAAAAGCCGCCGTAATGGAAACGGGAAATGGTCAAAAGTAACGAAAGGGGAAAAAGAGAGGGAGAAAGGAAGTGACGAGGAAAGTGTTTGTTTTCAATAGCTCAAAGGGGATGCGAATTTCTGTCCAGTAAATGGTTTGGTCTGCCGTTATATGAATACGGCCCAAGGACGCATTGTTTCAGATGGGGTCTGTCCTTCCCCTGGCGGGTCAGGGACCCCGCCAGGGGAAGGACAGACTAGTGGGGTCAATTCTATCCCCAACCAAAACATGCATTACTGCTGCCACCTAGTGAATAGAAACGAGGAGACGAGAATGATTCTGTCTGTTTCCGAATTACTTGGCACAGAGCGACGTAACTAAATTGAACTGAACTGAACTGACATGGTTTAGTTTCTGACGAAGTGACCAATAAGCAAGCAGTAATGCATTACAGTAGGCACCGACTAACGGCGTCGGTGGTCTACATGACTACATTCACGTGCACATCAACCAATGACCAATAGGCTCCCCTTATTTGCTGATTGGTCAGTTCATCAAAAATTAAACCGTGTCAGTTCTGTTCAGTTACGTCGGTCTGGACGCGCCTTTAAGCTGTTGTTGCTGTTGTTATTATTTTGTACATGCATAGCTGGACGAAGCTCTGACGATAGACGCCGTGGAAGTGCTTTTGTCCGTTGCTAGCTTCGAATCATCATCAGCATCATCATCTCACAGTCGCTCAGCTGTACCGAGGTCTCGGCGTCAACTCGCGTGCAGCGACACGCCGACGTCACCATGGCGACGCGGACGTGACGTCATGCAGCATCTGAAGCAGGTCCGTCGGTCGTCGGTCGTCCGTTGTTTGTAGGCTACTGCCTCGGCTTCGGCCTCGGCCCCGGTCCCGGTCCTGGCCTGGCTCTTTCATGTTTCGCTTTTCAAAGTCCGTCCGTCCGTTCGGCAACAATTCCCACCGCTGCAGTTCGTTCGTGTTTCTCTGTATTTTTTCTTTTCTTTTCGTTCGTTTGTCGTTATCCGTCCGCTAGAAAACATACGCAGTGATCAGTAAGGGAAAAAACAAACAGGGAAGCGAAGGACTTGACTAAATACCAGCTAGCGACTGTTTTCAAAACGGGCCAAAGTGATGTCTTTTCCGCTTTTCAATTATAATGTCTGGCCGATAAAAATAAAAAAGTTATGCTGACGAAGTGTGCATTGGCGCCAATTTTACTAATTCTTATGAGAGCTGCTTGGCCACATGTAGTTACTGCAGCAGGTGCCAAAAAATGTCCCAACTTGTTTTTGTCGGAACTTTGTCAAATCTCCACAAAATTTGATAATTTTCGGCATACAGATTTTTGTGTGAGGTACACTCACCGTCCATCTCACCTAAGCTTTGTCAACGCATTACCGTGTTAAAAACAGATGCTCCAAACTGTTGCATTATGAAGTGATGCGAGTTAAGCATTTGGCTCGAATGCTTGACGCAGGTTGAGCTAGAAGGTCTGACAGGTCACGTGGCATTTGACGAGAACGGACACAGGCGAGACTTTGAGCTTTCCGTCAACGAACTCATTCTCAACATTGATGCCCGACCGGTATATGACAGCATCATACTGCTGCTATTGGCTATTATAACAAGCACCGAAGTAATTTGGTAAAGACGGAATCGCTGCTCGATGCTGCTACCTAGTGAATCATTTAACAATTTTTTTCGTAAGTCGGAAGCAATTGCATGGTTGGTGGTTACATTCGCAGATCTCCCCTTTCCCGGTCGATTAGGGACCTCCATCTAACGCAATGAACATACCGGGGTTAGTGTTTTAATTTTTTGGCTGGGTGTTTGACCCCTAAATCTCCATTTTTCCTGTAAAATCAGAGACCTTATCTAAATAATGTATTATTAGACTGTCAAGTGTAACTGCCAAATTGCATTCAAATTTGGTTTAAGCAGAGGGCACGAATGTGACAGACAGACGACAGGCAGACAGACCACGCTACGGATAAATGTGTGGGAATAGGCGGAATCGATCGCTTTCACTACAAGATCGATTTTGCCCAGTATGTTATTCTTAGTTTTCATTTTTTTTATTAAGACATTTTCAGTTTAAATGGTCAGACGTCAGGGTTAGGGGTATTTGGCTGCGCACCGACAATGCTGCTGAAAGCTGTCGAGGGTGCATGGGGTAGCCTATAGTTTTTTTTATTCATTTGAAGCCAATCCCAATGCCGTCACTGACACAAGTGAACATACCCCGCCTTGACCCCAGCCAGACAAGCCGGTACTTTATTTACCTACCCCGGAGGGATGAAAGGCTGAGTTAATGTTTTGTCAAACGGTTTACCTGTCGACTGACAGTCTCGCGTCAAAACAGTAACACCACTTGATAGCATCCCGACAGGGAGTCGAACAAACGACTTTGTAGTGTTGTTGTTGTTGTAGCCCACAGCTCCCCTCTTTCGTCAGTTGTCGTCGAGCTTGAGAAAATCAGCCACCGCATCTGGATCTTCCCATAGATCTTGAGTTGTCAGTTGTGTCGGACATGCAAAGCACTGGAACAAATGTTCAACGGAGTGAGTGTGGTGCCACTCCACAGTCCCGGCAAACATCTGTCACGCCTGCAGTGATGCGGGCCTTGTAAGAGTTGAGGAGTCGGCAGTGACCCCGAACGTAACTGAGCAAGAGTAGTGCGAACGGATCTAGAAAGGTAGCATTCGAATGATGATAATTCAGGCGGAGTAGTTCCAAGGACTCTGTTTGGTACAAAGTTTGACTGTGCATCTACGACTGCTTGGCTATGAAGATTGCGTAAAGCAGAACGATATTGCTCAATTTCAGAGATGCCGTCATCACGGAGAGGTACAACTACAACGTTGCTGTCAAATTTACTTAGTGTGCCCTTCATATTTCTAGCTGGGGCAGGCTGAGATGTTAAATGATGATCGCATGTCCAACATTTTATACAATGTCCTGAATGTGTGTGTACACTGCAGATCGGCACGTGGCGGTCCGGCAGCGGTCTGACGATGATCAAACAAAAGTCGGACTCAGACGATCAGGTCACCATGTCACCGCCCGTCAACAGGACCCTCATTATTACCACCATCGAGGCCAGTATACTAATGGGGTGTTTACACGATCCAGCAAACGTCCAGCAATTCACGTGTATTTTGAATACGTTTGCGGGAAGTTTGCTACTTTTGCTGAATCGTGTAAACACCCTATAACAGCAACGCCGTGACGGAGGTGGGGGAGAGGGCAGGGGAGGCAATTTTTCCCTTTCCCCTAAAGTTTTGGTTTGTCGAAGAACTGTTGGAAAATCTTATTTGTTGGCTAACTTTTGTCCGAAAATGCTAAATCTGACACTGAAAAATTGTCATTTTCGGAAAATTAAGGGATATAGTTGAAACTTGATTAAGCGTAATCTCCGCTGTCGAAAATTTGCAATTC
>Ga0209671_1004976_pt1 | contig 13318 bp, 8 predicted proteins | sample WorMetHERISLAND2_2_FD_187401 | JGI IMG/M metagenome (GOLD analysis project Ga0209671, IMG submission 187401) | Marine gutless worms symbiont microbial communities from Max Planck institute for Marine Microbiology, Germany - Olavius geniculatus... | ecosystem: Host-associated > Annelida >... | reverse complement strand
GCTGACGTATTGCATCAAAGCAGATCTTCAAACTAGAACTCGCTGAGTGTTAAATTGAGTGATGCAGTAGAACATCACCAACTTCAATAGTTTGGTGGTTACATCATGAAAATTAATACATGACAATATGCAGTCAATAACTGCATTTTCACTACGGCCAAAACTTCCTAATGTTAAATGATTGCGAATGGACATTTTATGCACAACATATTCTGTTCCACAAATGTTGTGGCTTTAAAGCCAACGTTTGAAAAATAACAGACACACCAAAAGCAGCAAAAATTTACTCTCAGAAGGCTGGGACTCTTAGTTTCTAGCAGCAAAATATTTGTGCCATTATTCGCAAAAGTTCCCTGACAAGTAACCGAAATCGGCTGGTGTGCCATTACTCTATTATGGCTGAGCTTCATGTTGCAATATGTATGCAATCAATTACAAAGTTCTGCAACAAACTGCCAGAAACGTTTGCAAACATTAACAGATTATGCATACATCAGAATAACTATGGGACAGAAACATAAAGTGACTTAAATTACTGGTATTACCTATTATGGTAAACTTACCATAACTTGTCATCACATATGCCGCCAAGTGTAACTATGATGACGGCAACATTGAATTTCACAGATACCTGATAGGACATGTACGTCTTGTCAAATGATGAACGATAATACAATTTACACTGTTCTCCAGTACCATACAGCATGGTAATATTGGCTTAGCAAATCCATCCAGTATTTCTCCAATCAATGATGTCGATATAGGGCTTAACATCACTGTTCCATAACGATCATGTCATTCAATTATATGCAAAAGGTAGTTTTGTGTTTTTATTGTCCAAGAACATTGGGCAGCTAGGCAGTCCCATCGGTCAGAAAATAGGAAATCTGTTACAGCCTGAGGCGTACTGCAGTGAAAATTGCTGTGAAGGACATAAACTGTTTGTTTGACAATAATAGCAGCCTAGAGCTGACTGATTATAAGTTCTCATATCAGACGAATGTGCTCCTTTCTGAAGCACACACTTTAGTCCGTTGTCCTGGTATAAAGAAATAGCAGTATTAGGCATATGCTGCAACAGGATGCTTTCTGCATGGGCAACCATAACTGTGTCTTGTATGAGAACTTCAGAGCTTATACTTTGGATCGTCGATGAAATGGTACATTGCAGAACAGTAGTGGAAAATGCACACGGAATATTTAGGGCACAGCATCACCAACTTGACTGTCCATGAAATGTTTGCCAGTGGGTAAGAGGCTGAGTCGGCCTGAGAACAGAGTAGACTAGCATATATGCCACTGGTTTACTGACAACGTGCTTCATCTTAGATGCCTCTTTTCATGTAAAAAGTGGCACATGTAACTCACTCGATTTATTGTACGTTAAGATTAGAAAACGAAGCATTGGTTCCATCATATACTAGTAAATAACAACATAAATCATGAGCAGCCAATTGCATAGATAAAAATTTCAAAAATTTGCAACAAGTGCCATGTGCCACTTTTTGCAAAGCCAAATTATAACTTCCAGAAACGTTTGTGATATCGCAAACTATACTCGAAGTGGCTTCAGAATCGTCCAAGCATCTCTACAGATGATATTGTATCGTTGGCATTCAACTCAAAGTTCCATTTCTGTTTCCAAGCTTCACCGTATCAGTCATCCATTTATAGCAGATGGAAGTAATGTTCGTCATCGCTTTAGCACTGATATTGCAAACGACTACACAGACACTAGGTTTGTCCTGTCCTTAACCAAATGCGTAGACAGAAACAGCCACATACAAAATCCCTGCAGCAGAACTAGTGGTGATAACTGTCCAAACGTCAAAATACAGCCAGATGCTAGTAGAAGACACAATAACCTGTTAAGTACCGGCAGACAGTCATAACATCATAACACTTCACACAAGAATAATTCAAATAAAAGCAAATAAATCAAAACAGAAATACAACAAAGTATCTACGATGCAATTTAACGATTCATCTGATCCAAAAAAATGTTCAGTTAATATTCTTTTTAAGTTATCAAGTTGAGTCTGTTCAGATTCTGGCTGCAATCACATCAGTTCACTATTTTGGCTATAATGTGAACTGCTGGCTGATATCTCTCTAAGAACTTCTATTTTCATCATTATTACTGACCTTCAGTCATCACTTTCATCTTTCTTTCACAGGTTTTATTAAAGATACTCTCCAAATGAGACTTCCGATGTTATCAGACTGCACTTAACTTCTCTGCCGACTGCAGTTTTATTTTAGTTTCGTAACAACTGCTTTCACTGCTTTTTATGGCGCAAATGGAACAGACTACATGCATATTCCTTGTTTTTTGAGCACAGAAAATGCTACCAGAAAAAAAGTAAAACTTACTCAAAAGTTCACTTATAAATGCCAATATTTACTGTTAAGCAAGTAACCATGCAACAGAACATACAGCCTGCTAACTGCTAACCGTCTGAGCTCGGCACGTTTGTATTCTTCGTGTGGATTAAGACCATGTTTGGCCATTGCATCACGAGATTTCAGCGCAATGGCATATAGGTCGACTTGGTTATCGACCGGAAACAAGCGACACAAATCTTCACCAACTACTGGTTCAATAGCCTAACACAACACACCCACAATGAGGAATGACTTGGTGATAACGGGATTGCAGTTTCATTCAGCTAATCAATACCATGAAGTTTATAAACAACTGCATTGAGTAAGCTCCATATTGCAGCTGAATTTTTCATCAAACCAAATAGGACGAAATAATAAACGTCAGCTTCAGCATGTGCACTGCTCAGTTAAACCAGAGACCAATTTGAGTTAACTGAACCATAACAGCAAAATCACTAGACCAAACTCATGTAATGTACTTGAATCAATTTTATGCGCAAGCCTGAAAACTATAAACAGATGACAGTTTGACAGTAATGCTCATTAATTTCAGCCTATTTGACAAAATAGCTAAATGCTAAAAAAACTACCAAAATCTGCAACGTAAGATATAAAAAATATAACAAAGAATATGACAGGTGATGCTCTATGGACCTGAAAAGCTAAACACACCTTCAACCTAATCTTCACTGCTATAAACAAAGGGCAGAAAAATAAAAAATAAATACTGGTAGCCACATAAACAAAATAAGTGTTGATGCAAATGTCAGTAACATCTGAAAATGATTTGTTAATGATTAGATCACAGCACTTGCTCAATTCATCACTTGGCAGTACTGCACCTGTCCATCACGTCCAACTTGCACAGGATAATTCTCATTCCACGAGTTCCTCAGCCTCGACACTAAGCTGAAGTCCAACTCTTTTCTAATACCACAAACAAACAAACAAACAGCATCTTCACACCGGTTCCAAACCAATTTACCACAAACGTCTGTCTGAAAAATTTTCAGCTGCAGTGTTCTTAACTACATAACTAAAGCAAAAAACACAAAAGCTGCACAAGTTCTTAGTCTGACACTTATATGAAGAACAAGAAGCCCAGCTGTCGCTAGGATAGCTGACTGTACTGGTTGTCAGCGGCCTTCAAAATTATTCGAAAGCCAATATGCAACTTCCTGTCAATGATCAACAGCAACCTAGGCCCAATCTTGCACCGTTTAGCCACAGTACACCTGCAACAAACAGACAGATAGATAGATGAACGACAACCATGACAACAGCTCAACGGTTACTAAAGTACAAACGACTAAAAACAAAAGTCAGCTTTTCTTGCTGGCAGACAAAGCAATAAAGAAGCAACCTGTTGATCCAGTCCAGCGTGAAAACACCACTAAGACATGATGCCGACATGCCAGGTGGCAGCACCCATCGGATCGGCGGATGATTTTTATCAGACTCTGTAGCCAGCCGAGCGAAACCTACAAACAGTATAATCTATGTTACAAAGAGGCACGGAGGCTGATTCTGCCAAGCTGACTAGCTTGGCAGAATCAGCTGATAAAGAAGACCCATCAACTTAACCCCCGCCACCTCAGGTGGTGAAAGGTGGGGGGCACGTACCCAAGGCCCAGGGACTCAAACGCCGTAGTCGGGGTCCGAGACAGTGCAACCGCAAAGGCGCTAGAGGAGGCTGATGGATAAACAAACTCTATGTGCATTATGGTAAGATTACTACTGGCACCAGCACTACGTATAAGTGTCAGACAAGTCTCTCTATCTCTCTCTCTTGCTCCATGGGCTCAATGCCTGTTGGTGTCCATGACATGGCAAACAAGTAGCATTTCACAATCTGACCTGCTAATTGATATGAGCTACTGGTAGCTAGACCACAACGCATGCAACCAGAAACTGCCACTATTAAAGACAATTCGACTAAAAAATGATACGGCAAATTCCTGGAATACTACATTTGTGAATCAAATCGATTATTCAAAGATTTACACACAAAGACGGATATTTAACTACGAAGATTAAGTTATAAATGCCCTCGCACCTTGAAATCGACGACTTCCCTTGACGGAAAACACCACAATGACATTGCTGCATGACTGAAAAAACACCAACCATTCAAACATAACCAATTAATAAGTACAATTACAATCCAAAGCCTCCATCTTTTCAAGCTTACGGTTGTCAGTTATTATATCAGAACAATGCACTAAAATGTTTACAACATGCTGCATAAAAAATAGCTGTCACAGTACTGACACAATTCACAATTATAGTCCAAATATACTATAACAGTACTGAGTACATCACCTAACAATCTATTAAATCAAACTAGATTTATGACAAACTCATATTCCAAATCACTTTGCAAATACATCAGCACATAAATGACTCCACTAAGCATTTATACAAGATTATGAATCAATGTCTTACTGGAAGATCAGGAATTTAAAAGAAAGAATGCTCTGCTATGCCAGATATGTACAACCACACATACCCGGAATGCATGATTTAACCGAGCTTCATTCGGAGGTGGAGACGACCAAACTCCTCTCGCCTGGGCAAGCCCCACATTCTCGTGGTTACCACTCTTTATCAGAAAAAACTTGGCATCAAGGAAGATGTAGCGCAGCAGTTTTTCCGTCTGGCTGAGTTCCTCGTGTTTAGTGTCGGAGCTACGCTTGCGACGGAAATTCTCAGATCCGCTGCCTCCTGCTGATGCATCACAAGCTACTGGTCACACATTCAACCACAGCTTTACTTCCCTTACTATAAATTTTTTTTTGCTTACTGTTTTCAGGGTATAAATGTCCATAGCTCTTCGCGAAAATACATCTCAGATCTAAAAAGCATTACCTGCCGTATGATAAGGTATCATACAGTGTTAGCTACCACCCAATGCAGGTGAACACGCCCCACCTTAATCCCAGGCAGGCAAGCCAGTACTTGATTTACCTAGTCCAGAGGGATGGAAGATTGGGTCGACCTGGGTGGTTGCTTGCTTAAGCCCAAATTCCATTATGCCGACTTTGCGACTTTCACTGAAACTTCCCCGTGCGGAAAGTCGCGGACACAAATCATGAAAGTCCGCGACACAGATCATGTCGCCGACTTTCATGACTTGCGTTGCAGACTTTCGTGATTTGTGTCTGCGACAAAGTCCCCGGACTTTGTCGCTGACTTTCCCCGTGTATTGTACCGGACTAAATTCCAGTAGAGCGACACAAACGGATTTGTCACGGACTTGTCGCAAACATCTCGACATGTTGAGATGGTTTGTTCTGCGACTTTCATAATTTGTGTCAGCGACTTTCACCAAAACTTCATGATTTCATGATTTGTCACCGTTTGTGTCTGTGACTTTCATGATTTATGTCCACGACTTTCCCCGCAGGGAAGTTTCGGTGAAAGTCGATTTAATGAAATTTGGGCTTTATGCACCAAGATGGTGTATCTGTCTGCAGACAGTCACAGATTAATTTTCCACATTAATCTGGTTTTCCATAGGTACTAAGAGTATAAAGAAAAATATTATTTGCAAACTGAATGCTCTTCTTCACATGCAACCAATACTATGGGAGTGTATAAGACAATAGTTATATCACCTACAAGTTTACAACAGGCTAGAAAAAAGCTGTTGATAAATTCCAATTCTGAATAAATTCTAACATCATTAAAGACAGACACAGAAACTGATTTATAAGTGGGCAGATTTTCAATGGAAGCATTACAAGTCTCTCAACTGTACATCATGGAACAAAAAAAAACAAATCCTTTGGTCACTTATATGCACGTGCTAGTTTTATTGTTTCTCTTACATGTGGTGCAAATTAACAACAAATTATTTTAAACTGTGAACCACAGACTCATTTCCCAACCTTCAGCAGCATCGCTCTTTTTCCGGTGTACTGGTGAAGCAGCTGTCTTGGTGCTTGCTTTCGCTCTGTGATCTGAGCACAATATGACATACACACTGTCTTTGATAACATACACACTGCTTATAAACGAGGGTCATTCCATAAGTAAGTTACAAAATGGCGTCATTCTGTTAGTTTTCAAAGTATAAAAAATCCGAAATATACGTTTTAAAGGAAATTTAATTCTAAATAAATGTGGAAATTTTTTGATGACGACGTCATTATTGTGACATCATCTGTCCATAGAACGCAGCCCATATATGTATTATTTTCTCCACCAATAATCTATCATAACGTGCAAATGATAAACAACACAGAAATGAGAAAAATGAATAAAATTAACAATTTAATGTCACCCCTTTAAATGCTGAACATTATTGTTTCATTTTACAACAAACCACCCACGTTCGTTCAAACATTTTGTTCTATCTGTCAACAAGCTTCTGAATACCTGATGCAAATAACAATTCTGGTTATTCTCCAAGCCACTGAGAAATGACTGATATGCACCTCGGTATCTGATGCAAATTTCTGCCCACCTAGCATTTTCTTATCATATACCAAACGTGCACCGCTGGTTTTGTAAAACACTAGTTGCCATATACAGGAGTGAATAAATCTGTCCCATTGCTATAGCATAGCAAGAGACAGATTATAAAATCACTTCCATCTGTTTGTCATTCTGTCTGTCAACACTCCTATAGCTGCAATTTAAATTTGATTCTGATGAAATTTTGCACAGTGATTCGGGCCCCAAAAAGTAAGATCAAGTTTGTTTCAGACAAAAATCTGATAACTCCTTCCCCTATTTTACCCCAATTTAAAAAATGGCATTACAGCCAATGGAGATTTCAAAGCAGTAAAACTCGTTCCCCGTAAAAGATAATTGCATGCTGTTTGCACCTACCCCCTATTTTCGGGCCCAGGCTAGCCGATGGTGTCATTTAAATTTCTCCCCTGCCAACCGCCGTTGCTATGACAACGAATTTTGGGAAAAAATTGACTATAAGTCGGCTCCCGCAAAAGATAATTGCATGCTGTTTTCACCTATCCTCTATGTTTGGGCCCGGGCTATGCAATGGTGTCACGTACATTTCTCCCCTGAATACCGCTGTTGTCATGGCAACCAACCATTTTTATTCAAAGACAAAATTGGCTGCAGGCTCACAAGAGCGTCAAACACTAAAATGCAGCTGCTAGGCTATATAGCGTGGCAATGGGACAGATACCTTGTTCTACAAAACGTATGTCTAGTTTCGATTAAGTTCTTTTGCCCACAAAAAAATGAATGATAGCATGTTGTTTATTACGTGACAAATTTCGTAACATCACTAAATTTAATGCCTATAAATAATGTCACAGTGACGTGATCATAATAAAACTCACAGGTGGTAACCAGAATTAAATTCCCTATAAAATGTAAATTTCTGATTTTATCTATTTAAAAAATTAACAGGATAACACTATTTTGTAACTTATATATGGAACGACCCTTGTACAACCCAACACAAAAGATATAAACCAAGTATAACTAACTAAATCTTATACATGGTGAAACAACTGAATTATTTGACGCAGGAAGTATGCCAAATAAAGAGCAGCAGAAAATAGAAAACTTACCACTAGCATCGCTAGCAATATCACCATTATCGTTGTCAGCACCACTCTCGATATCACTTTCACCACTGCCACTGCTGATGCTCGCATCCCCATCCCCATCGTCATGTTCCTTGTCAATGGACGCGTCATCGGGATTTTCCGAGTAACTAGGACTGGCCAGGTCATCAGAGTGAGCAACTGAACTGTTCTCAGGATCAGGCTGAAGTTCCGGAGGTCGATGGTCATCGTTACAGCTATCAACTTTTTCCTCTCCTTCCTCGCTGCTTGCTGCCAGATCTCTGTCCATGGTCGCAAAGACATTGCCAGCAAGATCTTTGTGCGACGCTGAACAAACATAACGTATGTGAGACTGACTAAATGAAGCTGCTATAATTAACACAAATATTCTGATTGAATGTAATCTTCAGCCAATGCAGGCAATAAATCAATCACTAGTAATACTAAACCCAAAATGTGCACATGTAATGTACAGAAATAATCTTAAAATTCAGATTAAATAAACAGAAACAATTCAAAAATAGTTGACCATGATGAAAACACTCACACAACTTAGATCTTTGTCCCGATTTGAGATTGACATTTCCCAGCTGCTTTTCAAAAGGTGCTAAAAACACGAAATACGACAATAGAATTTTTCTACTTTATAAATTCTGATGAAAGTTAACTGCAATTCTTCTGCCTACTTATGACTGCACCCCAAAATTCCTAAATAATGATAACCTCTGAGCTTGCCGGAGTGAAACTTATTCGTGGGATTTTTTAATATAAAAGTAGCCATTTCCATTATTCACCTAATGAAGTATAAGCATCAAATTAACACAAGATTTTTACTGGCCAGCTAAAATATAAAAAATAAAGGCAGACCAATTACAAATTATAAAAACAATAACTTTAGACTAGATTTAAAATATTTATCCTTTCAATGCCTGAAATATATGCATACCAAACTGCAAATATGTATCTCTTGTATAATGCAAATTAAAATGTAAAACAGATTATGAATCTGCATGTTTGAAGTCAAATAAGTGAACAGGGTATTAAGTGTAATTTATGACAACTACAGAGAGAAGCAAACTACCCACCTCCTTTCTTTGCAGCAGCCTCAATAAGCATCTCCTGCTTTTTTAGCTCCTCCAGCTGACGTTTCCTTTCTTTATTTTCTTTCTCTAGTCGTTTTCGCTCAGCCAACAGAACTCTGATACTGTCCTCCTCTCTGTCGGATTTAACCTTACCAGAGCCAACAGACTTTCTCTGCATACTTGCTTGAGAGGTAGTTTTTCTCTGTCTACCAACATCACCTGTTGAAGCCCTAGAAGAATGGCTGCGTTTGTCCCCGTGCAAAATTACGCCACTGTCACTTTTCCATGCCTTAGTCTTACTGTAATCTGACGACGCATTCTGCACTTGACGTTTCCTACTGTCAGAAGTGGTAGCTACCGGGTTCTTATCTCGGCTCTGTGCAACGGATTTCGACTGCTGTGCAGGTTCTTCAACAACCATGCCACAAACACACAATCACACTACCAGAGCAGCAGTGGCCAGAATGAATTAAACGTCACAGCAGCAAACTAGTTCTTAGAATTGTTGCAATTTTCTTGCTTACTAAAAACTCTACACAGCAAACAAAATTACCCACACAAAGTATTTTAGTTTGTTTTCATTTTTATCTGCAGACTATAAAATAAAATGGTCTATTAATCAGCATCAATTCGATAAAAGGTAGCACCAAAAAATATAAGAAGAATTACGACTGTTAATTTTTGCAAACTTGCATGCTATTAAATTGTTTTAAGCATTACCATCCATGCAATTTTGTAAAAAAAGCTGAATACTATACAAATATAAACTGTTATGAGTCATCTTATCTGTAGCATCCTGTCTGTCCATCTCGTGCAAGCTCCTAACTTGACAACACGAATGCGTACCCCACCGTGCAACTGGCCCATTAGTTCAAAAAGTCTAAAGTTCTAAAAGTCCCGTTTTTCTATGCACATTTGATGGTCGATCAAATTGATCTCCATCAACTTTGTGACTTGATAGGAGATCATCTCAATGACCGTTTTTCCATCGCCAATTAGCGGCTAATCGTCCATCAAATCTCCCATCAAGTTGATGGCCGAATATTGGCTGATCAAGTCAGATAATTGACGATTAAATGTGGCGATCTGCAGTTTGTTGCTTATTCGCACCAGAAACATCGCTTCACTTCGCTGGTCAGAACGGTAATTGATGAATTAAAATAAAGTTCCAAGCATGGTGATCAATCACTACTGATCAATTTATACGGTGTATAATGTTTTATGAAAAAATAAAATGGATAGATGCTCCCGTATCAATTTGCAATAGAACGTATTTTTGACAGCAGACAATATGGATGATCACTGATATCATTGCTATGATGACGTTTACTGGCTACGGCGTCCACTCGCAGCACATTCTGGATAATTTAGCACAACACTGCAAATCGAGATCAGCTGTCAGCCAATCAGACTTGCATAAAGCAGGATCAGCTGACGGCCGATCAGCTAATCGCCAATCACGTAACTGGAAATCGAAAATGCATGGAAAAACGAAACACAGTTGATCGACGATCAATTCTGAACATCAAGTTAATTGGAGATCAGTAAATCGTAGATCAAATTTAATTTGATTTGCGATGGAAAAACCAGACCTAAGGCAAACAGACAGCTGCACAATATGTTGGCATTAATTTAGTAACATTAGCTTGAATTTCCTGCTCCAGCAATATCACACTTATAATCATAACAAAAGCCATTAATCAAATAACCATACACAATACATATATATTACAGGAAAAGTTTTTTAAAGCTTTTAACAGCAACTTATGATGATACACATGACAGACTACTGATACTGAACAGTGAACATAGCATGTTACCTATATCATCCTGTGATTCAACATAATCCAGGTCACTGTCCATTGATAGAATATCTGGTAGCACATTCATTTCTGCACACACTCATTCAAACAGAACAGCAAACAAGAAATACTTTAGGTTGCAACCAATCTAATGTATACACCGCTCGCATTAATCATTGACTGTGAGTTGCTAATTAGTGCCAGACAGTAAAGTGGTGTTGACACACACCACACCCGCAAGTAGCAGCCTTTTAGTATGATAATTAACACGTAACCAATCCCGCACTATTACATGCCCGACCCACTGAGTCAGGCATGGAAACTTAAAAAAAAAGTACTGCTATTGCTATCAACGTCAGTGATCTCTTTGTTTACTGCAGTGGGTGGGCGATGAGATTAGCACGGTGGGTTGGTCAGTCGCCGTGCATTCGTCCAGGGTTTAATTACCAGTGTTGGGTTACATAATGCTACAATACGTACACATTGAGCTGTCACTGCTCTGCCTTGAGTAGAGCCTACTTGCACTTGTTTGTAGGCCCAATCTAGGGTGAATGTCACTGTGATCATTCACTGTGATTAACCCACAGACTGACCACATTGTGGTCACTAATACCAGGCAAAATCTGCGTTCTATTTACCTGGTTTGGCCTGTTCGTAATAATCAGATCTAAGATATTATTCGCTCTGGTTGGCTCAGTAACAATCTGTGAGCACCCAAAGTCATTTATGATGTCTCCAAACCTGCTATGAAGAGACAAACTGTGTCTTCGGTTTCACTTCATTCTCCAGCAAGTTCCATCCTGGAAAGTTAAAGTCACCTGCAGCAATAACCATATTATTAGTCGATCCAGCAATTCTTTCCAAGAAGGTGTTGAATGCTTCAAGGAAATCCGCGTCTCCAGCCTCCGCCCTGTAACAACTAGAAATATACAGATGTTTACAGCCTTTCAATGTCACTTTGACCCAGATCATTTCTGCTTGACCAACTTCCAATGCTTCCTCTCTGCTACTCATTAGCTCTCTATTAACTGCAATAAGAACTCCACCTCAAAGAGAACCTGCCACTCTATCTCGTCTGTAAACAGCATAATGCTCAGGATCAAAATATTCAAAGTCCAAGATTTCGTCATAAAACCGTGGCAATTATAACATCAGGTCTGGAGCTATCCAACAAGTTGTAGAAAGGACCCTTTTTATCCACTAGTGATTGACAATTTACATTGATAATTCGCATTTAACATTTAACATTTAATAGCCTTTGGTTTTGGGTGAATTGGTGTTGAAGCCTGTTGAGGTTGAGCCAGTACCCGCGAGTCAATAGAGTCTATGCTACTCGAAGTAGAAATACCAAGTGAAGAGAAGCAGTTAGAACTTTCAAGACCATGAAGATCAAACAAAATAGTGTTATAATTTGAACCATTACATTTCAGACATGTCCAAGCCACAATAGTATTGCCAAGTCTTTCGTATGTACTATCGTTAATGTTCTGATAGTGGATGTGGTACCAAGTGTCACACGTTTCACACATGACACCTTTGTGATCCCAGGTGACTTGTTCTTTACAAGTACCACACAAATAACTAGTGCTACCATCATCTAAGTGATTGGTATCTGTCTGTGGTCCTGGGTTTGGTTCAATGTCCCCGAAATTGGACAGTGAAATCAGCATGAACTGTTTATTCTTCCTAGTCGTGCCAAGCAACTGCCACTGCCAGTATCTCAAACGGGAGCTGAAAATGTTTATGACACGTGACACCAATGACGTTGGCAAACATTCAGGCTTACACAGTGACCGTTACTTGGCAGAACCTACACTGACATCCACAAACAGAAAAATACGGCTCCAGTCAAAACAAGGCAAACTGTAAACGATGGCAACATGCCAGACCAGCAGCCTCAATGCTCTTCATCAACTAATGTAAACATTCAAGAGAGCGACCATCACTCAAATTCCACTTCAACCTCGAAATACTCCATTCCGCAACTGTGCGTTGAAACTCTATATCAATATTGCGACGCAGTGATCAACAATTTACTTTCTAAACTTAATTTTGAAACAAAATTACTATTAGACCTTGAGAAAAATGACAATTTATAGCGGACATTGCACAACGTCACACTTCACACTTAATTCACCCTCCCTCCGCAACAGCGCACAATACCGCACGGCCTCGCACGCCGCCTCGCTAATTACCCTAATCCTCGCACGAATTCCTCGCACGCTCCCTCGCACTATACCCACTTCGCGCCTCGCACCTCGCACCTCGCATTTTACCATTGCCCCTTCCCATTCGACGCGCATACTGATACAATATACATCGCAAATAAGCCGTATCATTATCTTATCCTTCTTACAAACTTGCGTTAACTATACGTTACGAATATGCCTTACAAAAATGAAATCGCCACCTAAAAATACTTTTATTTTCGCTATAATTACCACATCACAACAAAACAAACAAAGAATATGTAGTATGAGTTTTTAGAAAAAGAAACTCATAC
>Ga0209671_1004975_pt1 | contig 13320 bp, 11 predicted proteins | sample WorMetHERISLAND2_2_FD_187401 | JGI IMG/M metagenome (GOLD analysis project Ga0209671, IMG submission 187401) | Marine gutless worms symbiont microbial communities from Max Planck institute for Marine Microbiology, Germany - Olavius geniculatus... | ecosystem: Host-associated > Annelida >... | reverse complement strand
CGATAGGCCTGCTGCATTACGACTCTGGCAAGTGCGTGCTGTACTCGCTGAAGGCGAGATATGTGCTTCCGTGGACACCCGAAAAGGATCGAATTTGCATAATCAAGCCTTGCCGACACCAAAGCAAAAGCAACAGCCATGGCCATAGAACGATCCATCGATGGACGAATTTGTCTGAAGAAACGTATGTGGTAAAAGCAGGACTTAGATATCGCCTTAATGTGAGGTCCCAAGGTGAGATTAGAATAAAGTGTAACCCCGAGAATCTTGACTGTGTCAGAAAACTGTATCGCAGAATCCGCTATTTTAACGGAAGTAAGAGAAGACATGGTTTGTCCACCCCATCGTGTTTTAGATCATCCCCCACCTACCCACCCAAACTGTATCATAATGTGGTGTCAGACCAGCCTGGACTTAAACTGATAATAGATTTTACACCAGTTTTACTATGATTAGATGTATAAATGCCCTTGGAATTTTTCAGCATTTTAGGTGGTTATGTAAAGATTGCAGTTTGCTTTATTTACCGGTAGTAAAATTTAGCTTATTTGTTTATGTGCATTGGTATTGCTTGTGTTGTCAATTTTTGGTCTGCTTAGTCAGTAAACATCATTTGTTTTAATCTTGCTGACTGTGTGTGGATATAGGTATAACGGTGGTACGAATGGAGCGCAAGAAGAGATCTTTAGCCAAATGGATTAGTTGTGTTTTGAATTTTTGAGTATTTTGTGATTTATATTTACAGCCATGAATGAATACCGTATACATGTTGTCATTGTCATCCTGCTTGATTATTGTCCTGTTTGTTTACTTACCAGTCACTGCATCACAGATATTTTCTGCCTAGTTTTTAAAAATATTTTCTTGCACTTGAACATAAGTCAGTGAATAATTGCAGGTTTTTGTTGTGTTTAAGTCAATCAGTGAATTATTCATAATTGCCCGATTAGCAAAGCTGCTGGAAAGTTAAACCATTTGGCTGTCTAAAGAATGAAACAGTTAAGCCTGCCTGCTAGTCTATAACGCTTGTTCACATTAGCTTAGTTTATAACAACACAGTGTGAATTGTATTGTATACGGAGATCTGCAATACTATTGATACAGGACTGCTACAAACTCTACCTACGTTAAATTTAGGACTAAATAGCTATTTATAAGCCTATATACAGTTATGTAGTGTACGCAAATAAAAATCGTAATAATGCCTAGATTAATAGATACGGTAAGACGTCCACGTCGTCGACAAGAAAGGACGACGCAGTGAACATGAGATTAGCTGATATAAATAATCCGTTTAACAGATATACGATGCTGCTTAGCAGTAACTACGTGCAACTACAGTGGCTGCAAAAAGTTCATTTAATCGCCCATAAAATGAATTGCGACAGATGTAGTGCCGTATGCCGTCTGTCCGCTCCTGACAAATCAATCGATGGCTTTGCTTGGCGCTGTCAAAAGAGTCATGAAATATCCATTCGAAAACACAGTTTTTTTTCAAAATCACACACGTACATTCCAGACATCCTAAACTTTACCATCACATACTCAGAAGGGCAGTCTCTCTGGAAATGTGCAAAAACAGCGAGGATAACGACACTGACACTGAGACAGCACACGCTACGTCCACACGCCTTCAACTTTATTCGTCCATTATATAATTAATAACGTGTTACAGCTATAACATTGCAAAAGAAAGGGTAGAGTTACCGTGCTGTTGCTGCCAAGATCGGACCTGCTAGGCGGCAGGGACTTTTACAGACTTATTCTCCTGCTGGCCCGTATGAACGGCTGCATATTGATTTAACGGAAAAACATCCTGTCAGTCGAACTGGCCACCAATATATCCTGACAGTGATCGATGCTTATATGCGGTTCTTGGTAACTGCACCTTTACTGTAAAAGACGGCTGTGGCAGTAGCGAATGCACTTGTGGAAAGAACGCTCTGTCCGTTTGGCAGCTGTCGAGAAATCGTCTCGGACCAAGGTTCGGAATTCTGCAATGCCGTGCTGGGGAAAATCTGTAAACGAATGCATGTTGTATGACTGCGCACAACAGCATATAGACCTCAAGCTAATGGAGTTGTTGAACGTGTCCATCGGTCTATGAATACGCTGTTGTCGAAAGTTGTCTCAGAAAATCAGAGAGACTGGCCTGAATGGTTACCTGCTATCACCGCCGCATATAATGCAAGCAAGCATGAATCTATGGGATTTTCGGCATACTACTTGGTGTACAGGTGCAAATATTCAGTCCCGATTGATCTGACTTTGCCACTGTCATTGAATGAAGGTCCGGCCACGTATATTGACTACACTGAGCAATATGTAAGTCGGATGCACGAAGCATTTCGTATCGTGAATCAACTGACGAGGGCAACGATCCGGCGAAGCAAACAGAGATATGACCACAGACTTAGCGCTATACAGTTGAGCGCAGATGACTTTGTCTGGTATTATTGTCCCCGGCGCAAGGCTAACAGAAATCAAAAATGGCGAAGGCTTTGTTCGATTTGCCTGGTTGAAGCATGGATCAACGAAGTGAATTACCGAATACGCACAGGTCCACGAGCTAAGTCGTTTGTTGCACACATAGATCGACTGCAGAAGTTTGTCGGCACTTTGCCTCCACACTTGGAAAGGTGGACCATTGAAGCGGACAGATTGCGTGACCCGTCAATCGCCATGACCAATGTTAATGTTCCAGAGAATGGAGGGGAGTCGGTTGAATCTACCAGATTCATCTCGTCAAACGAAGTATCGGCTGATGATAAACAATGGTCGTTAACCAAATTCCGAATCGGTTGGACCAACCGAATCGACCGATGCATCAACCGAATAAACCGAAGCAGCAACTGTAATAAATAACGGCACACGTCAGTTATGACGTCAGTGCCGTCCGCCTTTGCGATATAGTCAGACGCGTCAAGTTTGCTGCGAAAGTGATAATATGAGTTCAGGAGAGAAACTATGGCAGTACCCAATCTGCCCGAAGACGTATAAGAGTGTCGGCGGAATGCGACGTCATGTGATGATAAAGCACGAGATGGACTGCTCGTGGGCTGGGCACGTTCAACCATTTGACAGTCAAGAGACTAAAGTAAAGGAGATGACGCGTGCAAAAGCCCAGCAGGCTCATCGCCCGGCGTCTGTTTGCGTGCAAGTCATGACCGAGCCTGCGCTGGATCCAGCTGATCTTTTGGACACCGTGGAGTTAATGGACCTACAGCCGGTCTCCACGATCGATGCAATAGTCGGACCAGACGGTCGGGCGTTTTGCGACGTGAGTGAAGGGACAAGCGCCAACTTTTCAGCCGAGGTGGGCGTGCAGAAAGGAACTCCGACAACACGGTCAGTCAATACTGCGTCACAGACTTCTGCCAACGACGATCTCCTTGCGGGACTTGATGCGGCGGCGTTTGCTGTGCGCCTGTCGAAGAACTGGGAACCAGGCGTGGCCGACACAGCATCGCTGTATGCTCGGCAGGTGGATGGACACAACTTGCCATCAAATAACCATTTAATTTCCCACCTCACCTGATGTATGCTTCTGCACTACCTAGGGAAAGCAGTTCAAGCAAAATATGTGTTGAAATAAACAGCAAACCTGGAAAAAGCATTCCCAACATTATCGATCGTAACTAGAAAAATGACTAGCAGATTTTAATAATTTTTGGCAGAATCATTTCTGACACAACTGCCTATAAAATAAGTGTTTTAGTTTCTACTTTATCCAACGTCTGCTTTTGCGCTATCTGGTGAAAGCAGACCAAGCATAATACGTGTTAAAATGAATGAAAAAAACGTCAATAAATTCCATCTATCCTGATCTGTGGGCCACAACAGCAGGTCTATTACAAGGTTTGACTGCCATGCAGCAGTGTGTCTAACAGATGAAGTTTAGGAATGTTTGTGAAGTCAAGAAGTGACTGGTATGACTTGCATTGGTCTGGAGCAAAACACTATCGATACTGCTGTCAATGAATGGAGAAAGCATCTCTTAGGGTCAAAAGTTTGGCACATTACCGTTAGACTAGCAAGCCACTGTCCGTCACTATCATTAATTTCTACTTTGGAGAACAAAAACCACAGCCTTTTGAGGCTTGCAGGACATCCTAAAAAGAGTTATAGATGAATGAACGAAGCTGTGCAAATCGCACAGAAAACCGTGGTACGTGAAGACAGAGAAAGCAGAGAAACACCTTCAGAACTTGGTATGCTTATCAAGTTATCATACAGTTATCATACAGTGATTCAGTGAGCTTAGGAATTGAAACCAGAGTTTTTCAAGCTCCAGGAACCACGGAAACCTGAACATTTTGCCAGACCCGAACCCCACGTTTGGGCAATCTGCAACAGCGCTGCGTTTAATGCCGCATTAGGGTGCCTATACCATGTTAGATAACAGTTAAATGATTTTACTAGTTATCCATAGCATACTATCACCTCCAGCTGCTTTCCAGCCTCTGTGGCAGTTAGATTATTCAAATCTTCAAAGTCCCGTTGGGCCGTTATATACATCAGTCACTATTATGTACTTTCTAGCTGGCGGTTAATACTGACTTCAACTTGCACAATTCTCAAGAGTTAAGACCTTCTGCAACACTCATTTACTTACTGAATAATAGGCACTGACACTGTTTTCTTTAACGATTTTCTTTGCAATTTAGGATTCTTATGTTGCAATTATTTTACGACTCAGCGAGCATATGAGTCTATTTAATTGACAGCAGCAGCAGATAGCATATTTGATTCAGAGTTTTTCTTGTATATGGTCAAAGCCAAATCTGACCTGAAACCTGAGTTTGGAGGAACCCAGGTATGGGGACTCTCTAAACCCAAAACCCGTGTTTGAAATCCTTGTGTGTTGGCCTTGTATCTTGTATAGACTTTCGAGGCCTATAGAGTCGGTGATTCACTCATTTGCGTTTTCATTGCTGTGTTCTGTGTCTATAGCAGGAAAAACGTGCATCAAAAAAAGATGCACAAGCTATAATGAATTTGTAGCCTGGTTCATGACAGAGCACGCATGGGAGTACCACACGCAGACAGAAGCGTGGTTTTATTCTGTGTTACATTAGTGTGATGAAGGCGACTTTGGCATGGCTGATTACTTTTTGACAGAAAATTTGCTATTATTATCAAAAACATCAAACTTCGCACAGTTGGTTGTTTTCATATTTGTATATCATTGTATTGTATTGTCCATATTGTACAAAAAATGATATTATTTAACAATATTACCTTTTGTGATAAGATCATTAAAATGACTATGGAGGTGTCTGGCCAGTCGGTGGGCCTGTGTCCATCCGCCAGCGCCACCGATGCTGGTGAGCAACTCGGGCAAGCAGCCACTTTAGCTCAGATGGAAACCAAAGGTCAATTTCCTAAAACCGAGGAGAAAGGATACGATGTGTCCTCATGTTCCAAATGCTCAAAATGCTCCCGCCGTCAATCCCCTCCACCAGTTCCCTTGTCACCCCCCCACTAAAGAGAAGCTGGTGGAATGGCTGTTTTTGCATAACAAACAGCACCCAATTGAACTGGTCGAAGCCGCTCTGGCAGCAAAAGGGATGCTACCAGTCTTCTCTAACAGCTTAACTCAACAAATGGACCACATTCGACGAGTTATGGTTCATTCCTCAAGCTTGCTTCTTCTAGCAACTGTTTGAGCTCTATAGAGGGATGCATGATATAGAAAAAAGGGGGCATTCTACATCAAATCAACCAGAAATAATAAAATTGGAAACTTGACCTATACTAACTATAAGCTATCTGTACTATAAGCTGATTATATATGTGTAAATATATGTCTAAATGCGCACTTTGAGGTCGTTGACCGCACCTGATCCCACTACCGGTTTAATGTATTGAATTCTGAAATACTTCATGCATGCAGAAGTGCTTGCTGTGAACGGCACCTTCAAGGTGATCAAGGAGCCGTTTAAGCAGCTCTTCTCCTTCCATGCTTTCGTGAGAAAGGACGGGCAGCTAAAGCAGCTTCCGTTGGCGTTCGCCGTCATGTCTCACTGGCGCAACAAGGACTATAAGTCAGTCTTAGATATGCTGCTTTGTCACATTTTCTAAATTTTATCGTTATTTATCGGTGTTCTGCTTAAGTAAATGTTAGCGGTAATGCGTCTCACTGTAGCGAGATGCCACCAAAGCGAAAAGTTGGTGTTATAGTTGTGCAACGGGTTCCTGTAGCTCGTGGGATTGTTCCTCAACGATCTGGTGGTTGGTGTTGTGTTCAGCGATTACTTTTCCCATCAAAGCGTCAGCCAGCGTCGTCGTTGATATGTCCGTTAGCGTCTAAGCTGCTTCGGCGAGACGTGCAGCCGTCAAAATTTCGTCCACCGATGTCGGTTGAGCTAATATAACGCTTTTCCGAAGCTCTGGACGCAAACCTCGTTGAATGACGTAACGTTCCAGCTCTCCAACTCCAACCGATCTCGTCAGCTTGCGAATAGCAGCTATGTAGTCATCAGCGCTCTCTGTTTGCCCTTGAACATGTTGATGTAGTTCTTGACTTCTGCGCCATCGTAGCACTTCTGTGTCCTCGAAGCGCTGGTTGAAAGCTTCTCTCAATGTTGTCCAATCGGTCTTGATGTTCTCGTCTAATCCATCGTACCAGTTACCTGCAGCATCTCGTAACAGTAGCGCCAATAAATGTAATTTGTCAGCATCAGAACTACCGCGGTATGCTGTGTATTTTTCAAAATGACACAACATTTGACAGAGCAGGCATGGGAGTACCACACGCAGACGGAAGCGTGGTTTTATTCTGTGTTACATTAGTGTCATGAAGGCGACGTTGGCATGGCTGATTACTTTTTGACAGAAAATTTGTGAACTGGCCAAAGCCGCTCTGGCAGCAACAGAGATGCTACCAGTATTCTCTAACAGCTTAACTCAACAAATGGACCACATTCGACGAGTTATGGTTCACTTCTCAAGCTTGCTTCTTCTAGCAACTGTTTGGGCTCTATAGAGGGATATGTGATACAGAAAAAAGAGGTCATTCTACATCAAATCAACCAGAATTAATGAAGTTGGAAACTTGACCTATACTAACTATAAGCTATCTGATATCTGTACTATAAGCTGATTATATATGTGTAAATATATGTGTAAATTTGCAGGCCACGTCACAATTGTCAATGTTGGTGGTGATGGTCACGGCACAAAACGAAAGCGTGAAAAATCCGATGCACCAGTCACCAGGAAAGATCGTGCGGGAAGAGTGTTCACAGTTTATCTGTGCGAATGTGTCGGGAACGTTGGATGTGCAGGAGATAATGCGGTAAGACCACATTTGGAATATGCTAACACTGTTTGGGCTATATAGACGGATGTGTGATATAGAAAAAATGGGTCATTCTACATCAAATCAACCAGAATTAATGAAGTTCAAAACTTGACCTATACCGGTACTAACTATAAGCTATCTTTACTACACTGTGTCTCAAAAAAAACATCCCAGACATTTGACTGTAACTTGAAAACCAATTATCAGCGCTGGTGCTGCCGAGTTGGTCTATCTGATCGCAAAGGAGCAAACTATCATACACTTCGTTTGCTCAATTAGCCAGAAGCTGGCTCCTTCTGCTATGAACATCATCAGGTCACTGCTAGCAGCTGGCATTGACACTGATGCGTGTTGTCAGGATGGCCAAACGGCGCTCTATCGAGCCGCCGAATTCGGGGGTCGTGTAACCCGATCCGTAACGCGGCTTCCGGTTACGGTTGTGGCGTATGGCGACCGGTAGGTCGCGGTAGCGGCTCAGTCTGCCGACGAGCCAGTCATTTCGCAGTGTTCTGGTCGTGTTGGTCACAGTACTATGTCAGAGTTCGGTTCGGACGTTTTTCGTTAGTCTCTACCGTAGAAGAGAATGTTTCAACGGCGATTGTCTCTACTGTGGATTAACCATGCTGAAAGTTGTTGACTGTCATCGTTCGACTGTTTGTTTATCTCTGGTTGGTGCGGTGTTGAGCTGTTACTCGTCTGCAGCTATCTGTTTCGTCGAAGTGGAGTGAAGAGTGAACGTTGTCGCGAGAGTTTCTTGCTGCTGTTGTCACCATACGCTTTCGTCTTTGCTGTTGTCGGTGGCCGTCTCGTCCCCGCTTCTGCAACGTCATTTCTCCAGAGCAGAATACAAGGTGATAATTTTTGATTTCCCCCAAAAAATATTTAGCACCCAGAATTTTGTGGATTGGACTATCCCAAAATAGTGGGTTTAATTTTTAATAAGGAATGGGTTATTTTATATTTTGCCACCATTATTACATAACCATTATGATGATTTCTTAGTCAGCTAATAATTAAAGTGAAATTGCTCGGTGAAAAATAATTGGTTGTAAAAGCTTTAATTGGATCATCTTGTGAGAGACAATTGTGTGAGGACTGAAACAAACCAGATCTTACAAGGCTAAAGATGGTCAGAACTTCCTTGAACAAACCTAGATGAAACGACAGCTAAAAGATATCAAAATTCAGAGGACAAGATTTCGACCCTTAGTGTAAAGGTAGAAGTTTTCGTCGTAATAGTAGATATTTCCCTACGAACGGTGTTTTATAAGGAAAAACCTAGGTGCCGTGCATATTTATTCCGAGCCTGGAAAATTGTTATGATTAACGTGGAAGATCGGACTCTGGCTAACCACGAATATAGCAGTGCAGTAAATAAAATATACACACAAAACACAATGTTATACGTTTCAAAATCACTAGGCTAATGAATGATAGTGTTATAGACAGCTTATACACTCGAGTCCTTGTACAGAATAGTACATGGTTTCAGACTGATAGGTCATCTACGGCACTGAGTGTCTGTATAGACCTGTCATAAAATATCTGGTGCACTCAAAGCTCAGAGTGGGTTCATAGTTTAGCGATAGCAACTGCTGTTACGGTTCCTTGCAGTGGGCTATAAATAACCGATTAGCTGTTGACAGCCGGTAGCCAGTGCTCTCTACCTGAGCGACGCTGGCGGCAAGGCTGATCGTTGCTTCAGGCCTTAATAATATCCGCAGAGTTTAATACCAAATTTCTGCCGGTTCTATTTACATGCTTAAACCTTAGAATGACCGTTGGTAAATCGAAAACTTGAAGCTGTGGTTTAGAGTTGTATAATGTTATTGCAATTTTACTGGCAATGCTTAATACTGTATTTGAACTTCTATAGACGTTATTAGAATTTGCTTTATCTTGTGTTTGCAGTGCACGTGAAGTGGTCCCTTGACGTCATCGCGCCAGAATCTCGTTCTACACTGAGTCATTACGGTAATTATTTTGCATTTTATTATGAATCTGACTATGGTAGATTTCTACTAGTAAATGTGCTGTTTCATTTTATTGCAATTTATTGCTACTGGTTAACTGCACAATTGTTTTAGGTAGAAGAATATTGCGTGTACCTTTTAAAAAGGATTGGGTATTTGAGAAAATTGGAAGATATAGTCTTGGAACTATCAAGAAGAAGGTTTTAGAAAGCAAAATAGCAAAGAAGTAAAATAGTGATTATTGGTTAACCTTATGAGCTGAACTTAGATTATTTGCCCTTATTTCTCGAGAGAGTAAATAAATTATTTGGGGTTTATGTTTTGTTTGACAGATTATGCCGCGTCACCGAAGAGCTTTCGGTCGAGATCGTGACCTGCGGGTGCTCCCCTTCCCCCTGACGTGCCAGCAATGCGGTGTTCAGGAGGAGTCCTATGGGAATTACTTACAACATATGTATGAAACTCGGTGTACCGACTATCCAGCCAGTTGTAGCCATTGTGGGGGAATATTTCCATCAGGGCTCCTCTTATCGTGTCACCTAAACGTTCGGGGGTTACACCGCGGGAATTCGAGGACAGTTTCTACCGTGTCCCACAGCTCACAACCTGTAAATGTACCTTCAACGACAAACTGTATTATTAGTAGTTTTTCTGACGCCGCCACGATCGGTCTTTCCCAAATGAACCCTTGTTCGGCGCTCCCTTCCGACCAGCTCCGTCTATTCTTCAGTTTTCTCTAACTTCTTCTTGTCCATCCTCCAGTGTTACTTCAGGCACAAAAAATCTTCCTGTTTCCACTACTGATCATCCAGTCGGCCAGTCTTCTTTGTCTGCGTCCCAGAATTCTCCTTCCGCTTCTTTAGGTCCGTGCCTGAGTCCAGGTTGCCTATCTCTTTCTAGCTCTCCAAATCCTTTTTATCGTCTGTCACCATCAGACCTTTTAAATAATTCTCCTTCTTCTTGTACTAATCCGATAACCTGTTCTACTTCCGTTGCTTCTTGCTTGCAGTCTTCTCCTATTCCTTCGGTAAGAGAGAGCGATGCATAAGCCTGTACGAGTTAAGGGCCTATTAATACGCACATGATATACTAAAACGTTGAAATAAGCATATACAGTACTTATGTATAGTTTAGTTTGCAAGTGGTGTGGTAGGCGGCCGGTGTTTTTAGGCTATAAGTTGAGCATGCTAAAAATTATATTTTGTGTAATACACTTATTAAGCCACTGCTTCAAATATTGTGTTATTTTATTTTTAGGAATGCAGCTAACATCGACACCTGTTCGTGGCCACAGTCCGCTCATTTCACCGTCCACATCGTATGCAGAAGCTGGGTTTCAAATGTTTTTTAAAATATTATTTAGCTTGCCATGTAAACTACACACAGGCTAGCAGTTACTGTTAATAAACTGTATCACGACTTCTACAGGGGTGGTACTGCTGTTTACTGCTGTTTATTTACCTCATTAGCAGGTTCACCTCAATCTAAAAATGAAGGCTTATACTGTGACAAACCTCCATGCTGCAATCAGTGTATAGTAAGCCATTGTGCATATGTGTGACGAGCGGACAGACATAATTGTCATGTGTAAGACGCGCTATAGCAGTATATGCTTTGACGCGTTAAAATTATGCTAGTACTTGCAAATGTTTAAAAAGTATTTTGTTTGTTTGCTGTTTGTTTCTTTGTAGAAGTCGTTCGTGGGTCGCTAGTGCAAAGCGTAGAACAAGCGCAACGCGGACCAGCGAAACGAGACAGCGCTTATAGGCTGCTGCAGTTCGGCGCTCATGGACGTCATGATGATGTTTGGTGAACGTTTTATCATTAGCAACTAGCAAGTAACGTGCGTCTGTATGCGTGCTTGTTCGCAGTGTGTCCATCTGTCTGTCCGTCTGTCTGTGCGTCCGTTTGTGCGTCTGTGCACATGTAAGTGTGTTAGTATTACGTAATTTTAAAGGCGACGTACATGTGTTTGTCTTTTTTTTGCCATTTTACTTGCATTTAAACGTTTATTTACATTTTCGCACACAGTAAATTTCATATAATTTCACCAATGGTTACATACTGAGATGGTTTATCTGTCCACGTATATTTTTGCACATAAATTTGGTCATAAACATCTCGTGCAGTCGCTAGTTGAATCTGACGCAAATGCGAACACTGGTAGCTCATTGCCACTGCACATCGCGGCTGAAAACGGCAAATGCCAACTAACAGAGGTCCTTCTAGAGCATGGTGCAAACGTCAATGCCATCGACGACTATGGAGACACAGCGCTGCACCATGCCATCGATGATGACGATTCCATCGTTCATCGCTGGAAGAGAACAGTGAAAAGTCGGTAATTGACATTTTGCTAGAGAACAGAGCGGACGTTGATCTTGCAAACCGTTTCGGCATAACGCCGCTGGCCGCAGCTGCTTCAGCAGGCCTGCTACTCGACGTTGCCAACACAATGCGGCGCGTATATAGAGGAAACCCCGACGAAGTTTCGCTGAATAAAAGTCTCCCAGTTGCCTGCTGTCTTCAGCAGAACGTGCAGCTCGTCGACAGACCAGATCCAAACCTCTCGTCGACCAGTGGTGATCTTGAGTCAACAAGCAAATCGCCGTTGTCGGTTGCCAATGGAGTCGTCACATTACTTGGCGATGGTAGAACCGTTCAGACCGTTCTCAGGCTTGCCTTGGAGAATCTGAAGACGGTACTGTGCGTCAATAAAGTGGCACAGCGACAGTCAGTCGTCGCACTGGTGGAACTTCTGCAGTTTATGATCAACCATGGTGCCGTACTGCAAGACGACGTCAGTCCCCAGTTAGTATATACATTTCTGGCTCTGGCCACTTTTGACGACAGAGATAATTTCATCATAAATTTGTTCAAAGCTGGAGCTGGATTTGAGCTGTTAGCACGTTGCTGTGAGGCCGTATCACCAACTCCTCAACCGAAGAGCATTCGTCTCCGTCTGGCTGCTATCCTAGCCTTCGGATACAGACCATCCGCTAATGAAGTAAGGCTGTTACAAAATTTTGTAGATATCGACATGACTTGACATTCGCTGGAGAAGCAGCTGTTGAATTGGCTGCACGAAGACAACAAGCAACCACCAAGCCTAATGCATCAGTGTCTCATCACCATCAGACGACAGTCGTCAGTCAAAGCCGACTTCAGATCCATACTTCCCGCCATCGAGAAACTTGAACTGACGGCTGTCATGAAACCTGTCATACCTTCTGTTCGAGGGGCCTTGGTCTGAGACCGATCTCAGTGCAGACCAGAGGAATGACTGAAGAAGAGAGGCATGGAACCATGTGCAGTCAGAATCAAGCAATAGAAGAAAAAAACTTTGCACAAACTAAAAATCTGAAAACATAATTTTATATGACTACTACTTACTTCCACTTCATAGGCCAATTGTACAGGCAAAAATTTGGAACCACGATGGGCAGTCCAGTGTCACCCCTGGTAGCAGACGTTCACAAGTAACATCTGGAACAAACAGCCCCTGCTGTCAAGCCAAACTATGGTAGCACAATGTCTGGAGGTGATCAAGTAGAATGCAGAACATGACTGTACAGATCACCTTGTTGACATTAAAACTTCAGGCCCCCGTGAGTGTCAAACATTTGTCACTGTAAATGACAGTGATGCTGTGAGCTTAAGTGCATGCTTCAGTGGCCACCACAGTGGTTCTGATTACCATCTGTATGCTGCTTTTTACGCGCTTCGCACGTCTTTGCCATCGTCTGGGCGTCTGTCCGTCCGTCTGTCTGTCCGTCCGTCACACTCGTGAGCTGTATCAAAACGGTGCAAGCTAGGATCACGAAATCTTCACTGTGGGCTGCCCCAAGGTCTCTTAATTTATCGTGACAAAATTTCGTGCCACTGGGTGCAGGGGTTCCCCTCGAACGAGGGCGTCGAAGAGGGGTACTCCCCTAAAAAAGACGTCATTTTGCCGTTATTGGCTCGAATAATGTGAAAACGGTTGCAGATAGGTACATACATGCTGCTTATTATAACAAGCACTGGTGAAAGGCTTTTTAA
>Ga0209671_1004973_pt1 | contig 13321 bp, 6 predicted proteins | sample WorMetHERISLAND2_2_FD_187401 | JGI IMG/M metagenome (GOLD analysis project Ga0209671, IMG submission 187401) | Marine gutless worms symbiont microbial communities from Max Planck institute for Marine Microbiology, Germany - Olavius geniculatus... | ecosystem: Host-associated > Annelida >... | reverse complement strand
CACCTTAATTAAACTTAAATGCACAAACCTCCAAGGTAACAGTGATAAATTCGCATTAGCAGACAGTTTCATTAGTATTATACAAAATACAAATGTAGGCTATGAATACCTTAATTGAATAACTTCGCTATAAAGTTGCATAGCTTGGTCATATTTCACAAGGTACCCAGATAAGGCAACTTAGCAAAGTATTGACTAAAATGTATAACATTTTGTTTCGCAGTTTATACCAGAATGCAATTCTGAAAGAATTATTGAAATCGGTTTACACCGTTATCGCAAACAGACGGCATGGGCGTTTTTACGACTCGCAGTGTAGCCTACAGAACGGAAGCAGAGGGAGTAGAGGCATTGGTCGCAAAAGAAGATAAAACACGTGTGCAAAGTTCCGCGCCAGTAGCCACAGCGTCCGCTCCGACCGCGTTATGTCAGCTTCGTTCATGCACTGTGTCTCCAAAAAAACCGTGCAACGTTGTTTTTGTCAGAAATTCGTCTAATTTTCACCAACTTAATAATTTTTGGCACATAGACAATAAAGATGAAAAAGTTAGGTCAGAAAATTTGGAACTTCTTAACTCCTCAAATTCGTCAGTGACAAATCTTGGCTACCTTTAGACGTCACTTAAAGACCCATTACTTTCAGTCAGCCTTTTCTGCCATCTAGCGTCCATCATCCTATGCGCCCTGATTCTTTTTGAGACTTTGGCGCTTTATAAATCATTCACTTACTTACTTACAACTGATGCACTCTTTAATTTTTTCACGTCACCTAATTTACACAGTTTTTGGTACACTGTGTTGACTGTAGTAGCCTACAGCGAAGAAACTAAAACGGTTTGGAGAATCGACAAGCTATGAATCATACTAGAATAGTAACGGGCTGCCTCAATGATAGCAATTATTATAACACGCGTAAATCTATTCTGGCTACATGTAAAGCCAAGAACACATATTGACCAACACGCTATTGACCAAACTGTAAATAATATATTTAACTTCAAAAGTTTTCTGCAGTCGCAACCGTTTACAAAACACTCAGTAGAATATCATCAGCTTGCTGGCAGAACTTTACGTCTGCGGCAAACGTATAGGCCCATGTAGATTGATTTACGGGATATAAACTGATGTGAACTCGTAACTACTGCGATATCATTCTCTGCTTCGTTGAATTTGTTTGCTGTACTGAACGAACAGACGAATTACATCAACGAGATGAAGTCAATAATTAAATATTGTGCGCGGGAAGCAAAAGACGCTCGGCTCGGACAGACCTACAACGTCGACGCAGAAACAATTATCGACTGTTGACATGATGCAGATTAGAAAGTCGCCGACGACGCGGCTTTTCTTCACGGACATTTACCGAGAGACACAACTAGTGTCTTTGCGGAGCAGTAAATCGTAATCATATCGAGACGAAATGAAAGAACAAATACACAAAATTGATGGGCATCCTTAGCTTTACACAATCAATTGTTTCCGACGTTCTGTCAGCAGAATGCTTGTACTGAGGATTTCTCCGTTTCTTACACGTCCTAAGAGAGGAAGTATTTTTTTATCATATTGCGGTCATAGAACGGCGCTCAAACACGACGTTAAATTATAATTTTTAATCATTTGACTTCAAATTTCACCCAACACAGCAGAGCGCGATAGCAGCTGACTGTTTCACAATAAAAGCAATATAAACTTTAATGTGGTAAGCAACAAACAGTTTGCGCTCAAAAAACGGTTTTTCTTCAGCGTAGAACCAAGCAAAAGTAATGACTACAAAACTAAAAAAAACAGTCGGCGAGTCTCCAAAGTACAATAAGCTAGCCTAAAAATCGGTGAAAAATAGGTTATTGTCGTTTAACTCCATAATCATAATTCAGTTTAAAATATCATTTAGAAAACATAAATTTTATACTGTAAAGCGTTCTTAGGCCTACAAGCCCACAGAGATAAAATTAGGTCGTAGGCCTAAATAAAAAAATCTGTTCTTTTTGGATTAATAATTCAGAAAAAATAAACAAAGGCGTTAAAAGGCTATACAAGAACAAAGCCTTAGAGTTGTTTTATAAGCGAGTGCAAAACTAAAGAAGCAAAAATTATTGTTGCATTTTGAGCACGATTAGCGCATTCGCAGATGCCGGTGGGGTGATGAAGACGCTAATGAACTATTCAACATCACAATCTAATTATCCGAAATTACAGCAACATCAAATATAAATAACAGTAAGTGATTGCGACCAAGTTGGTTGTTTATTGCTTGAGTTCAACAAGTTGCGTTTTTACCGCTTGCGTAAAAGCGCATACAGAGCGACGTAACTGAACTGAACTGAACTGATATGGTTTAGTTTTTGACGAACTGACCATTTTGCAAGCAGGGCGAGCTCACAGGTCATTGGTTGACGCAGTCACCGACGCCGTTAGACGGTGACTACTGTATAATATATTACTGCTTGCCCATTGGTCATTTCGTTAAAAACTAAACTATGTCAATTAAGTTCAGTTCAGTTCACTAACGTCGCTCTGTAGGCCCTTAAAATATCAAATTAAAAACAAAAATGGCAGTTAAATTTACGATTAACCGCACGCTACGTGCAAAATATGGGAAACAACTTGCAGACTGAAAAGACTAAAGACTAATGCAGTGAATGCACGAGGCGAACATCGCGGCGACCGTCGCGGCAAAAATCGCTTCGTGTATTCAATGCTTAAGGCAATCTAGACTACGTTAGGCCTATAAAAATAACAGAAAACAATCGTCTTGATTCTTAGGTATTAACTGACTTAGCAAATGTTAGCAAATTATACTATAAGTGCAACAGCTTTTTGAACAACTGCTGTCAGTAAAAGTTTGTCACATTTCTTTGTCTTAAAACTACAAAGTACTTGCATATTATGAATCTGACATCGTCATCGTAAATTCGATTCAAAATGTTCAGAGCTCACGAAACTCATTTAGCCCATGTCCCGAAGGCACTGTAATTCTGCATTGATAATGCGTCCGTTTGGAAGATTTGCGGGACATGTGTTGTTGTATTTCTTCGCTGTTTGCGGCGGCGAAGGTCAGCGCGTTTTATTGCCACGGGTTTGTCCCAGCGGATAGAACCGCCGCATCCTGGCGCCGTGCGTCAACGCGTGTAAATCGCTCGTTCTTATATAGCTGCTGCGTCGTTCGATCGATTATGCATTGCTCACTCACTGCCTTGACTCAGCCACTCGACCTAGCGGGCGAACGCCTCTGCAGACCGTCAAGTGCTCTCTCTGTGTTGGCTGCGCATTCAATCTAGCAACGATCGTCGGTGACGATAGCTTCAAATCTCTCGGGTCGTCTTGCACATTATCTATAACTATACTGTCACGTCGTAGTTGAATGTAACGTTCTATTCGTGAACTACTGTGCGCGCGACCGTTGAATCACATCGAATTCTAGTAACTTAATTTCGGAAACACCTGTTTCACCAGTTCAAATTTATTATCGAATTCGAACAAGTCGGATATTAATAATCGCTGTTAGCTCTTTCGTTGACTCTCACAACGGTTCTGTTATTGACAAGTAGTGATGCAGGCCTATTCGTTTTGGGTTTGTAACGAGATTGCACAGAACCATCGCGATTAAACGTACCTCATGCACCGCAACATTGTGTTGCTTAACAATTAACTAATTATCATTATCATGTAAAAAAAACTGCTTTTTGAGACAGCGTAGTATCAGAACAGCATGTATTCGTATTCTACATTCTCGTACAAGAAAGTCCAATCGTTGTTTCCTTCTCGTTTTCGCTTTTGATTCCGTAAATAGCAACTAGTGTCGTCCACTTTATCTCTGTCAGCAGACCACTGCCTACTAGAGATGGATTAAAGACGTCACTGCGTGTTTAGTAGGCTACTATTTACGACAAAGCTAATAATTCGTTTCTAGACGTTAGCGGTTTGTTCTAATGCGACGCCGGTTGATTGATGCGATAGAACGGCGACAAATTAACGGCGTGGTGCTTTTACCTGGAAACAGCAGATAAATAGTGCAGATGAGCAGCCGGGGCGCAGGTGAACGCTGGAGCCAACAATCACTTCTCATCACCTCGTCTTAACAGAGGTTCTTCACACAACGGTCCGTCTGCACATAAAGCAGTCTTATTAAACCCATCAATGAAGCACTAGCGTAAGGTTAACAAAATTCACTTCAGACACACAGTCTTTAAAATGAAGTGTTTTAAGGTAACCTCACAAAAGCTGCTGTAACTATTGTTTGCTTTAGCAGATTTAACCGAAATGTGGCATTTTGATTGCTAATAAATGATGCATTGTCAGTGTAGAATTTTGCCGGAATCAGATGTTGTTTGTTGGAGTAACGCAAATGCACAGTAACAAAAGGGTTTACTTATGTATTGCCATATTGGTAACAAAGATATTTTGTTATCGATATTCAACAATAATTAATAACTCAGCCAAAAATATATTTTTAACGAACTTAGGTGATCGCTTTAGAAACTGATTGGGACTAAGTGTGCAAAATTTTATTTAGATTCTTTCAAATTTGACATTTTTATTGTACGATGTCTAGGGGGTTACTTTTTTCGGACACAGTGTAATACCAACAAACTAGCAGCTATAGCATTTGGTATAACACTGACAGCACAACACAAATATTTAGTGACTATTTTTATACTCACAGGGTATATTGTATATTTTATACTGAATATGTGAAATGTCAAGCGACCTGTCAAGCTGTTTAGGAAAACTATGAGTAGTAAACCAATGGACGCCTTGGCGGTGCAGCTAAGGTCTGACGAGAGTCACGAAACAACTGAATGGCAGCGTACGTTATAACGACGACGTGATTTCACAACGCAGTAGCTATAGCAACGCAACGCAGGCGATTATCAGAGCTGTGCGAATTCTAAATATTTTACTGGGCGAAGATCCGCAATTTTATCAGTTCTCCGAGTCTGTGAAGTCCCGTGTGTTGCTGGCTGCGCGTTAAAGTTATAGTATATGCGTTAAGTTTAACTTCTATTACTTTGTTCACCCTTTCAACGCTTATTATTTTAAACTTAATTTTCTATAACTAAATATATGACACAGAGAAGTGAAAAGTCACAGCTTTAACAACATGTTAACGCATCGCATTAAAACTATACTATTATCGTAAAATACGATAGTCTCAATTGATCTTGGAGGTGCTAAAAGATCTGAATCCACAAAAGGCGTGCACTTCTATAACAGAGCGGCTGCAGGAGGACGGAAAGCAGATCTGAACGGCTTGACATTACAATGGCGTCACGGCATGATGGAGACAGATCGGCTTAAGCAATGCGAACTGAACTGCAGCAGCAGCACGGCTATGGCCGCTACGGTCGGCGGGTTTCAATACTGAGCCAGTTAAACCTCGTGACGTAAGCTTTGTACGAGGCTTTCTTTATTGGAAAGTGGCGACGCTAACCAGCAAATCTCGTCGACATTTCAAAGGTCTCTCGAGGAAGCTCGGTAGTTCCACATAACGCCGTTAAACTGCTTTTTCAATGGCCAGCCAGCAGCATATTGACTCAGATAAGTTAACTAAATGCAACAAAGAAAGAAAACTGTCAATGTTTGCGGTTGCGCAGTGGTATTTTATAAAGCAGTTATTGTCGCCTTCATCAGAAGTAGCGCACAACATCTGCAGCAGTGACTTGACTTCTATTGTAAATTGCACGCCAACTGCTCATTATTTAACCCAATCTGTCCCACATGATTATCTGCAAACAAAAAAGCCCGCGTATTAACTATGCCACGAAAGCTCGTTAAATGTCCGGTAGTGCAAGGTACGTCTCATAAGGTCCAGTGCAGAAGTATTGATAACACAATCACGTAACAGTCATAACATTAACTCTACTTATTAGCACAAAGGCACTGACTTTTATTTTTGGTTGTAAACTACCACGTCAGTACTGCAGCTATTTCAGTAACGTACATCAGCCTGTCGAGTACGTTCATTCATCGATTAACAGTGTGCCTACGACACAGTAGTAATATAGCCGTTCATGACTACAGAAGCGCTGTGTTACAAGCTTACAACTTACAAGATCTGAACTGATAATTTTTAGCGCCATCTGTCTGGAACAAACTGCCGCGAGCTGTTCTAGTAAATGATTCTGTTCTAGTAAATGATTCTCCGTATTTGCTACTTTAAAAGCTCAAAACTTATTTGTTCAACTGCAGCCATTTTACTACAGTCTACCAGGCAGCCGACATTGAAGATTTTGTGATTCTGGCTTGCATTGTTGTCGACTGATCCACCCGTGTGAGAGAGAGACGGACGGACGGACAAAGAGAATTGCGATGGCTCAAACGCGTCATAGCAGTATCTACTGTCGCGCGTAAAAAGCACTGAAATGGTTGGATGTCCAGATCTTCGCCGGAGACAGTAAAACTCTGATGCGCCATTAGCATCAGATGATGATAATACAGATTGCTACTGTATTACCGTTATGTACGTTAGGCTACAGTTGAAGAAGCACTTTAACTGATAGACCAAGAACGAAGTCTGAGGGGTCGCCAGATGCATTATTATTAATTTTTTTTGTTCAATTATCAACAACGTAGCCTACGCTCAACGAGAGGTTCATTCAACTTAATTCATACAGTTTCGTCTGGTCCATGTACTGTACGTAAAAGTAAAGTCTTCTCCGAGCCATAGGGCCCATAGGGCGGCGCTAATCTTTATTTTCCTAGCTCTCATTCAGACACCAGCTTACACTGCGAGACCAAGGACATGGGGCTAGTGCATCGCGTGATGTGTTTGTGTATGTCCCAGCTTTCGCTATAATTTTATGTGACATGCAAATCTTTTTTCATAATAGCTACAGACTTCATTTTCACAAAAATGCATTTTTATTTTTAATTCTTTCGGTTAGTATCGCAATGTTGGTATAAAATTTAACTTCTTTCGCGTATTGTCTCCTGTACATTATTGACGAATAATTTTAGAAATTATTGCACTGTTTAACACAGATAGTAACAAATCAAGTATCGCATCGCTAAATATGGTAAATAAAAAGCGCACGCCAAAACAGTGTCTTGATAGAAAACTACTGTTTAACAAAATTGTTAAACAACATAAAAATCTAAAATCCGTCTGACAGATTGACTGACGAAAACGCAGTGCGGCGTAGCATCTCTTATTATAAGCATATACATCCCGGTTTAGTTCCAGATCGACTGCACAGGATGTGTACTGATACCGTCTTAAAATTATTGGCTATTGATGCAGCTAGCACAAACTTCAAGTAGGCAGTAAGTGAAAATGCAGCACGAAAAACTGACACATTTTGAGAACAACCTAAGATGTATATTAATTTTTTACTTTGTTTAATGTAAAAAAAATAATAAACATTTAAGGAATAAACTGCACAATGCTCGACAGTAAACGATACAAAAATGCAAATTCGAAATATCAAGTAATCTAATTATTAGTTCAAATGTCAAGACCGAATACCAACTGTTATTAAATCCGAATAAACGTTATTGACAAACGCTTATAAAGGAGCATTTATAAGAGCAATAAAAAGTTAGTAAAACGTAAATAAACGGTGCTGTTTTAAGCACACAAACTAGTACTACTTTTATAAACCTACAATACGTTTTAATTATGTGCAATAACACTATTGTTAATAGACTCATTAACAACGCAAACCAATTGATGAAGTCCAAAAGTATATACGTAAATTTTGGTTTACTTAATACACAACTTCAAATAAGCTATTATTATGCAACATTATTAAAACTGTCGTCTGGTTAGAAGCTATTTAAGCGGACATAAACCTATTTGAACATTTTTGCTAAACCTAACTAATCGAGCGCAAAGAAAAGCGAAAAATAACGAGGGCCATTGTTGCGATGTGTCCCTAGTTAGCCGTATAGCAACGGTCCGACGTGCCATAAAGACTGCCTGTACTGATAGCTTCAAGCCTCGCGGGCACGAAGGCCACGAAAGATTGACTGTCTTTTTTCGTTGCTATACCTTTTCCTTGTATAATGCCCACACGTGCTATGTACTCTCCGTCCAAACGACTGCCGGGCGTGCAGCTCAATTTTCGGCGAGTTTGGTCGGCCAGTGTTAAAAGTAATTACGGCTGCTGTCATTTACTACTACCGAGCGGCGTCGGCGCCAATAAATGCAGAATATAAAACATCTTTATGGATGCAATCACAGAATGTGTCTTGTCCGCGCTGATAGAGTAAAGATTGCTACTGTATTACCGTTATGTACTGTAGGCCCTATAAGTTTTCTTCTAGCCACTTTCACTAAAAGAAAGAGCTTTTACTCGATTATGTCTGATCGTCCGCAAGATTTCTCAGAAATTACGAACGAAGTTTGACAAAATTCTGCACAGTCGCTTATGACTCAAAAAGATAAGCACGAGTTGTGTTCCAGGCTAGCTAGCGATTAGACTGTTCTTGTTCTGTCCGGTGTTGTGCATTAAGCTGGTTACCCACGAGATTGTAAGCATGGTCATGTCGTAAAAGTGCTAAGTGTGTTGCGGGATATTTTGTAGCACTGCGAAACAGAACCATAATTATATCAAGTTATTCTAGTCACGTGGTCACATCTCAGACCCAAGCGGCGTCTTTGCTTTTATTTTCGGTGTTGTTATTATTACAAAAAACGCAGCCGTCGTCGTCGGAAGGCACTATTTCACGAGCTACCAATACCGACGACATGGCGCAGCTACACTCTCACGCATCGGTGCAATTGTTCAATTTTCTCTCAACCGGCGCCATATCATATTATTGCGTGCTTGCGCGCGTATTATGCAAGCGTCGAACTACATGGTGCAAAGTAGCAGCTGGACGTCGTATAGAGAGAGACAAGACAACTGGCTGTCTGTCTCTCAATATGAGTTTGCTGCGTCGTCATTCATCATTTCGATTAACCAGCAGCGTCGGTGGATTATTCCGTCCCTCGGATGATCGAGTTTACCGCCGACTGACTGTCATATCGCACACGTAGCCGACCAGCATACGGCATGCCGTCGGTCGATAGCCTATAAACGCGCCGTCGTCGTCGTAGGAAGATAAATTAACGAGCTGTCTTCTCCTACTTAACGACTGCAGCATCCGACCGACTTTATCTGTCATAATCGATTTTTACCGACTTTTTCGCCGTGCTCAGAATGCTCGCGATGTTCATCGTTTAACTGCACGTATCGCGGTTGGTCCGCGACTTTGAATAGAAAAGCTGGCTGCTAATGACATCTGAAACCAACGAGACAGCAGTGAAGTTCACATGCTAAGTCCACGATAATGATAAAGCAAAGGTTAAAACCCGCCGGAAAAGAGATTTTGGGTCGTGAATGGTGGAAGTTGAAGCTTTTAGAAAGCGAACAGTTTTGTTTCTCTGATAGCTAAAATTGCCGGCAATTATGCCAGAATGTTTGAAAGATAAGGAAACCGGCTTGCATTCGTTCCACTGGATCTATTATGCTTATACGTCATTTTGTGATGGACGAATAAGTTTGAAGCGGTCTTCTGCTTTAAAGGCATTGGTCGTGTAAATTATGTTTGCCGACAATGCACCAACTCTGTCTGTTGCTTTGCTTAAATTTTCTACTTTTGTAGTTTAACTGTGACACTTTCCAATTTAATAATACACAAATCATCATCAAAAATAAAAGACATCACCAGTTTAATTACTCGATAAGTGCGTTCTGATAATACGAATTGTAATTTTGTTTTTCTCCAGTCACACTAATAACAATATTTAAATATCTTATCACGCTTAACGTATTTAACCACGAAATGTTGTTATCATGTTCTGAAATTATGGAGATGGATAATTGAACATAAAAGTAGCAGAGAATACACCATTGACTGTTGCAGAGATATTCTACAAAAACTAATACGAGTAAATATAAACATCAGATTAAATTTTTGGGGGGGTTTATTTAAGTTCACCCTGCTGCTGCTGCTGCTGATGATGATAATAATGATGACGTGAAAATCGACTGTGAAAAAACGTTATTATGTTTGAATGATCTGCGTCACATAAGAAGAATCTACAAAGCATCCAACGGCTGCTGGGTAAAGTAAAAAAAATAACTGTTAACGTACTGATAAAATGATAAGGTCTACAAAACTGTCAGAATCACACTACAATAAATTGCGCATCTTGTTCTCTTGTTATTTACTCGGAATTACTGAGTTTATTGAGCAAAGTGACTTTTGTCTTACCAGCGAAAGATATGCCCGGAATGATCAGTATTAGAGTGCGAAAGACGCAGTCGATACGAAGACTTCATAACGAACGTCAGCAAAGCCAGCGCATCCACACACGTGGTGTCCACTCCCTGGTCGATAACACTGCTGGTATCGATGAGCCATATTTATACTCGACGCCGCCCGAGCAATCGCCTAATATGCAGGTTCTTTTACTGTGTGCGTGTGTGCGCCTGCTGTCTGTCGCAATTAACGTTGCTGCTGCTGGCGTTGACAGAACTGCAGAATCAGGATGCCGCGCTGCACGGAAGCGCTTTATTTTCCGCTTAATTGAGTTAGTTTACAGTACACCGAAAGACTGCGAATCGACTTGTAGATGCTGTTGTCAGTGAAGACTTAACTAAACTATATCCTGCATGTAGACGTAAATCATAGTGGCGAATTGTAAATATGCTGGACCAACTAGCTGTAGCGAAGGAAAAATGGAGTCCACTCAGTAACTGATGGCAAGTCTATCAATTGATGCTTCAATTGTAGTGAATGCATCATTAGCCAGCAGTCGCGAAATAGGCTTAGACTGTAGACTAATTGTTTTGATATTTAATATCGTTAACAATAGCATTTATACAATGTTACATGAATTATTTCAAATACGGTACCGGTAATTAATTACAATTATAATTAGTCTTGCTTCTGAAATGAATAACTGATAATAAGTCTAGCCTTATTATTTTTAAAAACTAATTAATCGACTATGATAACAGTTGTAATTTAATTAATTGATTACTTTTAAAATACATTCAAGTCAGTCATGAAAAAAGCTGCTCATTTCTTGTTTATAGTAAAACGCATTATTAGCTCCAAATTAAATCTCATTATTTAATTAAGTCTTTCGAGTATGTTGTGGGCATTTATGGCTCATTATCACATGTCTGACTATAATTTACGGTTTTGCAATTACAACGGCTTATCCTGTCTTAAACTCAGCTTGGGCTTTTTGGAAAAAATGCACTCATTAACCGCGAACGCTGTTTGCACAACTATAGTGTAAATATAATTATTTTAATTTACAACTAAAATGACAACTGATATTTGAAATAACTGTCTGGCGAGTCTACGTATTTAATCTATTTGCAATCATTAAGAAATTGGTCCAGACGTTCCATAATTATTTTGGTGGTTTATTTGATGGCATTTATCAGTAAATTTTTTGCTGCTTCAAGTAAATTTACATTATCTCAGATTTGGCTATGTAAGCACTGGCAGACACTGTGCATTATTTATTCTATTTACTTATTATTTACTTACTCAATTATCGTATCGAGCTAAGCTTATAGATGAAATTATTGAAATATCTACGACGACGACTTGAGGACCTGCGTGATTTATTATTCTGGATTTTGTTTTATTAACAATAGCATCTCTGTAATCTACATTATAACTGCTTGTGCAAAAAATAGCGATCTGTTATACCTATTGATTACCGTATTATTCTTAAGTAATTAATTTTAAACGCAATTACTGGGGATATGTTAGGCTAATTAATTACAGTCATAAATTAAGCCTAATTCAATAATGCATTAAAATAAATGGTTTGACATGTCCGCAACAATTATGACCCAAAACAAACTTAGTGGCCTTCTAAAATGCGATGTCGGTATAACTTGGGCTAATTTCTTAAACGGTGGCATTCAACAGCAGGTTTTGATGAAGTTCACAAGGTTTGCATTTTTTAAATCCTAGCTGGCGTAAATAAAATACAATGTCAAAAATCACTATGGCTGTTGCATTGTATTTTGCCTTGTTGTTGTCTTGTCAGTTAGGTCTAAATCTTACTTGTTCTCACCACGTTCTCAAGTCTCCATTACAACGTAAAGCGAATATACTGAGACATTGTGTCAATCACAACCGTCCAATGCACAGCTTGCAAAAAACCACAAAAATGTGGTAGATAATGGAATCGTTGACAAATATGTGATGCAGACAAATTTTGTGCGTATTATCGCAAGCGTATAACAGAAAACCATATCACAGAAATGCAGCAGGTCTGCCATGCAGTAACTCGATACGTTAATTGTGACTGATGGGCGTAGGTCTATGCAAGGACGTTTGCTGTTATGGAGTAGTCCATGGCCTATGCCGTGACCGTGGAATGAAATATTACTGATCACAGCCACCATATCGTTATCATTATTATCATCATGCAGATTCTTGTATGCAAAAACAGGAAAACTAGGTAAGGGTAGAACAATGTAACTAAAATGCAATGATTCATGAAAACGAAAATTAGTTCTCTGCGAATTATGCAACTCGCGCGTAGGAATTAACACGATAAATCGTAGGAAACTCGTAAAGCGTAAGAACAGAATTGCTTATTGATACACGAATCCGCCAACAAAATATTTGCAGACGATTTGACAGATTTTCGTATAATAGCCTACTCGATGATATGAAGATAGAAGTCTATACTGTGACAGGATCATGAAATCGCTTAATTACACTTGGGTGATTTCTTTTATGCAAATACCACTTCCATTTGCAAACACAATCAATGTCATAAGACTACAGTATTTCGTGTCAGCAAGTTCACAGTCAGTGGCACGTATCGAAGAGTGCTGTGGCTCAAAGAAATATTAGGTCTGTCCCCAGCCGAGTTTAAAGGAAAATCTCCGGCACTAATTTTGCAATCAAAGTGTTTTTTCTGTGCTGTTTATTGTATACTGTTATTAGCAAACTAAAAATTACTAAAAAAAAGTTTCATCAGTGGCGTAGCAAGCCCGTTGGCCGCCCGGTGCAGACTTCAAGATTGCCGCCCAGTGGCGGATCTAGGATTCAGCCAAGGGGAAAGTGGAATATCTTTCCTCTCTTTCCTCTCCCTTTTTCTCTCATTTTTTCTTCATTTTCTTCTCTTCCATCCTTCCCCATTTTTTTATCCTTTTCTCGCTTCTTTTTCCTTAGAAGTAAAATCTTTTAAACCCAGCCATAGGAGATCGGCGGAGCCCCAACCTAAATCGAATTTGGTGCATTTCAGCTTTAAAATATGACATCTGGTGGCAACAATTTTAATTTCCGATACACGAACTTATTGAACTTATTGATTAGCAATTCGCATATAACTTAGTGTTCACTCCCGCTT
>Ga0209671_1004972_pt1 | contig 13322 bp, 4 predicted proteins | sample WorMetHERISLAND2_2_FD_187401 | JGI IMG/M metagenome (GOLD analysis project Ga0209671, IMG submission 187401) | Marine gutless worms symbiont microbial communities from Max Planck institute for Marine Microbiology, Germany - Olavius geniculatus... | ecosystem: Host-associated > Annelida >... | reverse complement strand
GAGAAAGGGAAGGGGAAGGAGAAGGGGAAGGGAAAGGGAAGGTGGAAGGAAGATAGCTTATGAAATGTTGGACGGACGGACGCACGCATGCACGCACGCACGCACGGACACAAAGGTGATTTTATACTCTGTCCAATGCTGCTATGCATAGCATTGGACAGACAATAACTTGGACTTAGGTATGTATGTGCTGTGCATGGTTCTGCCTGTGCTGTTGTATGGTGCATTATGCACATTGGTGTGACCGTGTAGGATCGCGATGAGGAGCTGATCGTGGAGCAGAAGCGTCAGGAAGAGAACGATGTTCTACGCAAGCAGTACGCTGTTGCAGCCAACGCATTCCACCAGTGGCTCACCGAGACCAGGTAACCGTTGTCGTTGTCGTGTCATTGATGTCAGTTTGCTCATTCCTGCAAAGCTGTTGTAATAGAAGTTTTTCTTCAGTGGCTTGACTTCGGTTTTAGCCGTGAGTAAATCATTCGATCTATAGAAAATGCACTCAGGACTACGGTGTTGCATTTGGGAGATCTGGCCTCCCCTTACTGAGCATGAAAATAGCCAATGTAGTGAGTGGCCAGAGGCACTAAGTTTCCAGCATGTTCGTGCGCGCGTCCCCGTTCATGCGTGCGTTAGTCACGAACAAACATTTTTGGCAAGATATTTTGGATACTTGTTGACAAAATTTGACCAAACTGTCACCACTAACTGCTGCTAAATAGGGGCGATAATGTGGGTACAACTTTTGGTCAACACTGCCCCCTTAAAATTTAGGAGGGCAAAACGCTGAAAATTTGTCTTGATTTAGGGCAACTTCTGACTTCGAGCGCAAATATATCTGGAATGGATGGAGATATCGACAAGTGGTAAACGGCATTATCAACTATGATTTCTGCCGCGTAGAGCAAAAAATTTGGTGATCTTTGGTCTACTGATAATGGTAGGTTAGTTGGCTAATGTTTACCCACTCTAAGTTGATACTGCAAATTCAGCATATACTTACGTATTTGAGCTCCGGCCACGTGACTTTGCTACGAGGGAAATTTCTAGGGCCTGAACTTTCACCACTGATGGATTTGGGGCAAGGATGAATGCATTAGATTTTGGGGTCAAGGTCGCATTTGTCTCAAATATGCCCCAAAATGCACTTTTGGGCCTTGTAGTTGTCACATGTTCGTGGAGGCATAATAGTCGACGGAGTTGCAACCACCATTTAGTTTGTATTGCCATTTAATATCTGTATGCTTTTTAATATAGCTGTTACAATAATTGAGCTGCTTGAATAATTGATGAAATCCGATGTTTTCTTGAGCTGCATCGTACTATTGAAACATGCTGCTCTCACTCGGCTGTGTTGTGAGAATGTTCATCTTGCTCTCGGAGACCTGAATGTTTTTTGTCCTTAGGTGCCAGAGCTAGACATTGCTATGACAGGATTTTGCGATATTAGCACATTATAGGGTCGTTGTTTTATATTAATAAAGATTTGTCGTGTTTGTCATGTTTTAGGCTCTGGCTCCTTGATGGGTTAATATCATTCATTCATACTGTTTACTGATTGCAATCATTCTAGTCGCTGTGCTGGTTGTTTCTGCCGCATGTTGTTATATTTCTTTTGCGCCTGCTACATGTGTTATTTGTGGCTTATGGTTTTCACATGCTTGGTTCTCTTTCATACTTTATTTTTGCGGTTATGGCAAATTGGTTAAAGGTAAAAGGTAAAGGTAAAGGTTGTCAATTTGTATAGCGCGTCATCGCGAGCATGCGCACGCCTCTAATGCGCTTTCGTCACCAACCAGAGCCGCCTGCCGCACGGCCACCGTGTGCAGCCTGCAGACACAGGCTGGCGCAGCGGCCAGCTAGGCAACCCCAGTCAGCTGTACCAAGGTCCCCACCTTTCGTAACTCATGTAAATGAGTTGAAGACTACTCATTTTACCGTCCCATGGAGGGTAGAAGGCTAAGTCGACCTAGCTGGCAGGCTTCACACCGAGATGGTTTATCTGCCCGCAGGCAGTCACCCATCGCCGTACTAACCGGGCCCAGCGTAGAGTAACTTTGTGATATCGCATGTCCGCTCACATAAGACGGGCTGTTTGGGTTAAATTACATCATATTGTTAACTGCTTATGTTACGTAGGATTTGTGTTAGTTTGTGTCTGTGTATGGTGCAGCTTTGCATGTGCATGTGTGGTCATTTCTTTTCTATCTATGTTATTTTGGTGATTATTCACATTTTCTGTATCCATCTTAGTTTTCCATGTATGCTCTCTGGTAGCAGTTGTTCAATAACTGATGCATGCTTTTCGTGTCTAGAATTGTGCTTATTAATTTTGTCACGCATAACATGCACACCATGCAACGCAGTGCAATAGTGGATATGCAGCATTATCTAACCCTTGTTAGGCACTGAGCGTGAGGTTTCTAAAAGCTGTTATTTCAATATCGTTATATTTTAGTCTGTCTGTCTGCTCTGTTTGAGATAATACTTCAGTGAAATATTGCACGAATACTGAAGGCCACTATTAATGACATACGCGGTGTTTCATTAAAAAAAGAACCTTTTTTTCTTTCTTTCATAATTCACTCAAATGATGATCAGTTAAGATGAAATTTTTGCCAGTTGTAGCTGAAGAAATACTAATTTAAAATGTTTCAACAAAATATGACAGTTGATTAAATATTCTTTGCTGGTCGTGATGTAACGCTGACGTCTATGTCACGGGTACTAGCTTGCTAGTCTCAACTGGTGCTGTCAGTTGCTACTGTACTCTGATGGTCAAAAATCTGGTTCGTTGATGACAAATTTTGGAAGTTTTACAGTTGCAGCCACAAAAACGTGCAAAGCAATCACATTTACGTGTCTGTGGTCATAGTGGGACTTTCACATGTTTGGGCACTATGCACTGGCACTATACCACACCGAGCTTGCAAAATGGTTGCATTTTTGTGGTTGCATTTTTGGACCACGAGATGCTTAATTTTATGCCCCCATGTTGCTTAGTGCTGACACGATGAACATTTTTCATCCGTGAACGAAATTAATCACCATCGAAGCAGGGTAGCAACTGACGGTGCTAGTTGAGACTAGCAAGCTTGTATCCATGACTATGTCCGTGTTATATCACGACTCGACTAGATTTTGAATTAGTATTTCTTCAGCTACAACTGGTAAAAAAAATTTATAAATTGATCATCATTTGAGTGAATTATGAAAAAAAAACTAAAAGGGGTCTTTTTATGAAACACTGAGTATGTAATGTGTATTAATGAAGTTATCTTTTTACATGTGTAGGAGCCACTTTGTTGGGAGATTATGTGTAGTTTTGTAGACGTGAAATGACATGCATTTGTGCATCTGCACCACGATTCTGTGGAAAATCATTTCGAGATGAGATGTAAAAATATTGACAGTGAAAGACTAAAAAATCGTTAATCTATTGTTTGCAGTATCACTGATTACTAGGATGTTTCTAGTCTTTTCTAGCTGTTGATTGATATGTAGATATGTATGACTGTGTCTCGTAAAAAAGTAAACCGCTTAACATTGTACAACAGGTGTCAGCACAGTTCCAATAACATATATTGTTGCACTGTATTGTATCGTATTCAATTGGAATTATGAAGTTACACAATGTTGGAACTATTTGTGCAGGGCTGCAATGATGGAAGGGAGTGGAACACTTGAGAACCAGCTGGAGGCCACAAAGGTTTGTAGCTCACCAACTCGTGGATTGTTCTTTTTCCCTTTTCTCTCTCTTTTTATATCCTCACTGTTGCTATTGCTGTTAGTTTTTTGGTGTTGATGAGGATTTTTCTGTAGTTACAGATTTACTATAGCAATCACTACTTTGCTTTTATAATAACTTAACCTACTTCAAATGAATAGTTTTTTTTACATTTTTATTGTAGTTAAATAGTCTTAATTTTACCCCCTGATGTCACTTGTGTAATCTGTGTCTGTTAGCTTTGTTATGGGGGTATTAAATAAATAGCCTATTATGTTGTCATGTGCCATTAAGAAGCTACTCGTCGCAAACACGCCTCTAATGCGCTTTTATCACTAACCAGAGCCGCCTGCCGCACGGCCACCGTGTGCAGCGGAGGGTAGAAGGCTGAGTTGACCTAGCTGGCAGGCCTCGCACCGAGATGGTTTACCTGTCCGCAGGCAGTCACCCATCGCAGTACTAACCGGGCCCGGCATAGAGTAACTTCGTTTCAGCCGAAACGCGTTACCAACTACGCCATGCCACCAGCCAGTTTCTTTCAGTGTCTGCAGGCTGCACACGGTGGCCGTGCGGCAGGCGGCTCTGGTTAGTGACGAAAAGCGCATTAGAGGCGTGTTTGCGATGATGCGCTATACAAATTGACGACCTTTTTACCTTTTACGTGTTTGTGATGTGCAGAGAAAGTCCGGCGAGGTGCGTGCTCAGCGCAGTCAGCTGAAGCAGATTGAAGACCTTAGCGCTGGCTTAGAAGAACGATTAATTCTCGACAATCGGTACGTGCTCTTGTCGTGATCCATGGTGAGTTTTGTGCTGAACTACAAAATAAAAATGTGGTCACGTATGAATGTTGTTTTATTTGCAATATTGCACTTTGGTGGAGACATTATTCTTCGTGATAAAAAAGCATTTGTACAAGCATTGTGGTGGTAATTTGTGCATTTTGAAATAAGCTATGTTATTGTTTAATTTCTAATCTGTGAAAATGTCGACTTTGTAGTAAATGCTAAGAATATTATATCAGATTTTCACTGTATGCTGAGAGACAGCTAGTTGTCTGTTGCTGTACAAAAATGCTATGAATTTTTACGTTTACAATCTAATGGTAACTCAGTACTGCTTATTAATTTTCATTCCACAGGCCTTTTTTGATTAACTCAGATCCCAAAAATACACTCAGCGGTTGTTGCTAATATGCAGAAGTGTTTAGTTAGCATGGCCCTACCTTTCATTTAGGATATTTTTACCTCCGCCAAGGAGGTTATGTTTTTGTCGGTTTTTGTTTGTCTGTCTGTCTGTCTGTCTGTCTGTCTGTCTGTCTGTCTGTGTGTGAGCAAGATAACTCAAAAAGTTATGGACGGATCTTTCTGAAATATTTCAGGCTATGTCGGGCATGGCACAAACTACCAGTGATTCGATTTGGGGGTGATCCAAAAGGAATGCTGGATTCTGGATCACTTTGAAATTTTCGTTACCATTGCGTTAAAGGAGGCATAAGGGAACCGCTGGCAAAGCGAAGATGGTGACGCCACCTGGCGAATAGCTTTGCCTTGGCGGAGGTACCTGCGGGCTATGACTGCTTTCTAGTTTGTCATTTAGCTGATTGCTTTAAAGCTGTAAATGTTTGAACGGTTGATGATTAACTCAGATCCCAAAAATACACTCAGTGGTGATTGCTAATATGCAGAAGTGTTTAGTTAGCATAGCCCTACCTTTCATTCGGGATATTTTTACCTCCGCCAAGGAGGTAATGTTTTTGCCAGACTTTGTCTGTCTGTCTGTCTGTCTGTCTGTGTGTGTGTGAGCAAGATAGCTGATAGTAACTTGGCATATTTCGGACGGAGGCGCTTAAGTGTTTGGCCGGTAGCTTGTGGAGTGTTTGATGCGATTGTTTGCGTGCTGTGTGCTGGATGCAGCTACACGGAGCACAGCACCGTTGGTCTGGCCCAGCAGTGGGATCAACTCGACCAGCTCTGTATGCGCATGCAACACAACCTCGAACAGCAGATACAGGCCTGGTTGGTGTCTGCAATGACTATTACATTTTGGATACCCACATTTATTCATTTTTAATTCGTTTATTTGCCACTCAGGCAGAAGACAGGTACAAATAGAAATACAGAATAAAAAAAAGGTACAATACCACTAAGAAAACCGACAGTACCGGACAGATGAGACGATAGAGAACAAATACTAATATAGGCCTACATAAAGTGTGCATTGTTAGCAGAATTGCACCAAGAGGTTTGGCTGAAGTTTTCGTGGAGGGTTAGACCTAGCCTAGCTTAATAGTGTTAGATATTAGTGCTGCTGCCATCTGGCGATTGGAAAAAATCGACACGTGTGGTGCTGGTGGAGGCTTGCAGTCTCTTGAGTTCCCTTCTGTTTATAGTAAAATATGGTGGCAATATTATTGAGTCGCAGTTGCAAGTTTTTTAGATAAGTTTTTGTGGTACTGGGAATTTGGTTTACCTCTAGGGGTGACACGATAGGTCATGAACGATTTTAAATGGCAAATTAACTACGTCAGTATGGTCAAATAATTATTATACTTCTATTGCAATATTGTGTGCAGAATATCACAACCATCGACTACTTGCTCGTTTTATATGAGCCAACAATGATGTCACCCAATATGTGACATCATAGGTTATTGAGTAGTGAGTAAGTACAGGAAATTGACGTTTGGTCAACTTAAAAAAACGAAGCGGTGTGTAAAATGCGTTTCCTGTGATGTGCTAAGATAAGAAGTTTTCCTAAGAAGTTTTGATTACGTCACATGGTCGGTATAAGTGCATCTGATTGGTTGAACTAGTTTAGGAAGATAAGAAAAGAAGTTCTTTGGAAACGCAAAGAAAGCCGTCGAAAATTCGGATAAGAAAACTTCTTTGGCATTCCTAAATCATCTGACATAGGAAGATCTTTGGAAAATGTCTTAGGAAGTTTCGAAAATTTGGCCCCGGATTTGTCTCCGATTGAGAACGATTGCTTCTCAAACGTTTGCCAGAATGTTGGTTGGAGCGTTGTGGCAATGGCCGTTAATGCCAACCTCGAGCCTTAGTCGCTGCAAGCATCAAAGCACCATCTCTGAAAAGCGTGGAAATCAATTTCTCCGTCAACACTTCAAAATTTTATCAGTTTGATGCCAGACAAACTGATAGCAGTCATTAAGAACAAATAAGTCACCATTCCATACTAAGACCGGTACAGTAGACATGGACACTGACCTCGCTTGACGTTGACGTATATCAGTCCATTGCTGTGCGGTTTTAACGGTGGTGTTATATAGATGAGTGTTGTAAATGCTGTATAATAGCTATTGCTTTGAAATTTTGTCCAAAAAAAATTCCACTAAATATACCTGCAAAGAGACGTATAATTATTGTTGGTTACGGTTAATAACCGGCTTATATTTGAAATTGAAATCGTTCACGACCTATCGTGTCACCTGAGAGTTTGTGATAAATTTCATTGATGATCCGTATCAAGTAGACAAGTAACGTGCCGTGATTGAACTGTGTGCAGCAATCAGAGTGGTGTGTCGGAAGATTCGCTGCGCGAATTCAGCATGATGTTCAAGTGAGTTCTCCGTTACTGTTTGTGTTTTTGGTCACATTTTCAGGTAGACTGTCGCACTATTTATATAATCTTTTATCTACTATATAATAGTATGTAGTGCCCGGTTGATGCTTATTTTTTTCACCCTGACCCTTATCTCTGACCGGGGTAGCCACTTGGTGGAAAAAAATAGGGGGCCAAATTTTCGAAACTTTCCTAAGACATTTTCCAATGATCTTCCTATGTCAGATGATTCAGGAATTACAAAGAAGTTTTCTTATTTGAATTTTTGACAGCTTTTTTGCGTTTCCAAGGAACTTCTTTTTTTCTTATCTTCCTAAACTAGTTCAACCAATCAGATGCGCTTATAACGACCATGTGATTTCTTAGGAAAACTTCTTATCTTCGCATGTCCACGAGAAATGCATTTTACACACCGCTTTGTTTTTTAAGTTGGCCAAACATCAATTTCCTTTACTTACTCATTGTTGATTTTACCACGGCGTTACGCAAAAAACCTATGATGTCACATATGACATCTAAGCTAAGTGTCAACATTGCGTACTTTTTTGCAAATTTCGTTTTATTGCACAGCTTTCTCCGTGTAGGACAAGGTTGGTGCTTTCCTATGTATTGCCTAAATTCTTCCTAAGAAGTTTCCAAAGAAGTTTAGAAAATTTGCATACTTTCTTTGGAAAAGATGTCTTCCAAAGATCTTCCTAAGAAGTTTCGAAAATTTGGCCCATGGTCACTGACTTGCACTTTGGACTGATTTCAGTCCAGTAGCAGCACTGTGCAAGTCATTCACGTCTGTGTGCCTCCGTTGTCTAGCAGTGTAGTTGTATTCGGTACTGGCCGAGGAGTGGTGACGCTCTGTAGCTGGGACGGTATTTTTTTGGATTTGGTTATTTAGTGGGCAGGGCCCCCAAACTGGGGCATCACGTCGACAGGCCGTGGTGTGTGAACAACTTGCCCAAGTTTTTCCCTGAGAGTGCAGTGGATAGGAATTGAACCCCCCGACCTCGCGGTCATTGGGTGCGACGTGCCAACCACTAGACTACCAAGCCACATGACCAACGGGCTTATTGGTCTGTCCATCTCTGGTTTGAGTGGCATCCGTACGAAAATGAGCACCCCACTTTCATTTTGGGGAGACATGAGATTTTGGGGAGACTTACTTTTCTGCCATCTTAAGTCAGTATTGTGTTCTGGTGATGCTATGAGCTATTTCGCTGTGATGTAGACATTTTGACAAAGACCGAACCGGCCGTCTCGACCACCAGGCTTTCAAGTCGTGTCTGCGAGCTCTTGGCTACGATCTTCCAATGGTGGAAGAGGGTCAGAGAGATCCAGAATTTGAAACTATTCTCGACATGGTTGATCCAAATAGGTTTGTTCACTTTTCATTTGCGGCTTCACTTATTTTTAAACATCGTCTTGAATGAAATAGCTGTCGTTTGGTACATGTGCAAAGGAAATCATGTTAGTTGTGCACCCACGCAGGGGGATTAAACCATATGCATATTTAATAGCAGTCACGAGTGGTGTGTGCTGGTGCACTATCTTGCTGGCAGGTGTAAAAGTCAAGCTGTTCCCACAAATGTGTGTGAAAGTGATCGTTTTGGGCGTTTTTTGTGTCTGCAATGGTAAAACTTCAACAGTTTGTCATCAGTGAACCAGGTGAGGTTCACCATCGAAGCAGGGCAGCTATTCGGCAACTGTCAGCACTGGTTGCGACAAGCGAGTTTGTACTCGTGGCACATTACGATGTCAGCATTACATCACGACTAGCAAAGAATATTTAACCAACAGTCATATTTTGTGAAAATCTTTCGAATTAGCATTTTTCTGCTACATCTAGTAAAAATTTTGTGTAAATTGATCATCATTTGTGTGAATTATGAAAGAGAAAAAGGATGCCTTTTTTAATGCAACACTGTGTAATTCAGCTTGTACTAGTGCTAATTTATTTTAGTTAAATCACTGTTACTTTGAGTATCTTGCATTGTGCACACGTAGTAAATTTTTTCAGTTACATTATAGGCATATCCTGAGTTTAGGAATGTGTTTTTAATCACACTTGCTTTGCTGAATTTGATAGTTTGATACGGTGGCCTAACAATAGGGGATTGACTTAGAGTCGCTCATGGGTTCAACTCATTCAGGTTGCTTCATGTGATTACAACCTAGATTGGTGTCTGCAGCCAGTAAATGATCTCATCATGAAACCAGCCATTACATGAGTTCATGTTTCGTCGAGAAGTAGGATTATCGCTTTGGTCAACACTTTCTCTTAAAATAAATACCAAGATAATCGGAAACATGAACTGAAGTTAGAATTCGGTGTTATCTTTCTTCTAGGAACCAACATTTCCGATTATCTACCAGATAAGAAGAAAGATAATCGGAAACGGCAGCTAACACCAAAGTTAATCCGAGCATTACCGATTAACACCAGACAGCTCCAATGCAAAACAATAGACGTATTTTCTTAATCCCTAGCGATTAGAAACTTTCTAATCGATTTTCAGTTCACTTTTTAATCTATGGATAAAAAGTAAGTTAATCGGATTCGGTTCTTAGCGGATGTCAGATTAAGCGGATGCCGATTAGAAAAAAGATAATCTTACTTCTCGACGAAACATGGACTCACGTATTGACTTCAACTCAGATATTCATTTTTCCAGGATGTGTTAATTGAATACCAGAGTGTCTGGTTTGGTTAATGCAGGGTGTATTCACCTGAATCTGGTGGCAGTAATACTCTGATCCATTGGACGCTAGATTCCATGATGAGCTATATGCACAGTGTTAACGTTTAGCTGAGTGAACATCGTATTGTGGCTTTGTGTCTCTGTGTACAGAGATGGTTTCGTTTCGCTGCAAGAGTATATGGCGTTCATGATAAGTCGTGAGACGGAGAACGTCCAGTCAGCACGAGAAGTCGAGGCAGCATTCCGCGCTCTGACAACCGGTGATAAACCGTACATCACCGCCAATGAACTTTTCGCTGTAAGTGTTTTCCTGGCTTATCTTAGCTGAATCCTGTGATTGTGATATGATATACGATATTATATGGGATCTGTCATTGCTTGAACACTGCTGGTTGGTTGGACACCCTCAATTTCATTTTCATTAACTCAGACTAAACTGAAAGAATAAATTTTGTTGATTAGACAAGACTTAATATTGTTTCTGTTGTGGTCATAGATGTGGTGGTGTTAGGCTTCGGTATTACTTTGAACTACCGAACAGTTTCGCCATTTAGGTTTCAAAAGCTGTCTTTGTGCATTTTTACGCGCAACAGCAGCTACTGCTGTAGCATGTCTTAGCCATCGCAATTCTGTCTGTCCGTCCGTCTGTCCCACGGGTGGATCAGTCAAAAACGGTGCAAGCTACGATCACCAAATCTTCACCGTCGGCTGCCTGGAAGACTCTAGTTTCAGGAACCGTAAAGCTTTTCCATAAATTCGAAGGGGGTCACCCCGAACGAGGGCATTAAATGAGAGGGGTGGGCAAAATTTGCTCTATCCTGCCGATTCAGCATTAGCAGAGTGATAGAGGCGACCTCTGCTGAGTACAAGTAAATAAATCACTATAGACACTATCGCCGCGTGTCGTCTGGCACCTGGCGCCCTCTGGTGAATGAATTAGACTTTGTTTTACTGTATTTCAAACATGCACCCCGGCTGTTGCGCATTTCTGTTTGTGTTAGCAGATTACTTGTCTAAATATACAGAGTAATTAATGTCGGTTGAAAGTGTTTATTAATAGATGTATTTATTGTTGTTGTTGTTGTTAATAGGACTTTGTCAGTACTTGGTCACTTGTGGTTGGGTGTCAGTTTAATAAAGGCATCCAGCCGGTAGGCCTATAAAAAATGAACAGTAGTATTTACGAACTATCTCTTACTGGTGGGAGTAATAACAATGCTAATAGGGTAGTAAAGGTTCTAATTTTGGAAGGGTTGGGTAGCATTTCGCCTAATCCCATTTTGCCTAATCCCATTTCGCCTAATCCCATTTTGCCTAATCTTTTTTTGATAGGCGGACCAACAACAATGACTTGCTTTGTCATTTTATGCTTCTTTGACAAGCTTTGTTTTGTCATTCATCATTTTTTCTGTACCATTTTTTTGGCCGACTGTTAGTTAGTATACGACGTGTGTCCTCTCATTTCACCTAATCTCATTTTGCGTTGTATACTTACCCTAACCCTAACCCTAGTTCGATTTCGGTTGGGGCTCTGCAGTAGAGTCAACTGGGGGAACAATTAGGCGAAATGCTACAACACCGTTTGGAAGAACATGGTGCAGTTTGTAGTTGATACAATATGTCCTGTGACAGAACCTGACAAAGGAGCAAGCCGAGTATTGTATATCTCGGATGAAACCGTATCAGGACTCATCCGGCCGAACGATCCTCGATGCATACGACTACGTGTCATTCACCAATGACTTATTCATCAACTAACGACTGAATGTAGTGCATTTGAACGTGCTGCCGTGTTTGCACGTTGTAGTCAAGTAATCCATCTGTTCGACTGTAGTGGTTTTAAGGCATTTAGTTCCAATTCAGTTTGCTTCTGGTTAGCGTTAGATGCTTTGTAGTGACTGTTTTCACCATCTGAGGAGTGTCTTTTGTACTCGAATGAAAGTGATTTGCTGATAACGTATTGTGAAGCTGTGCACATTGTTAAGCTGCAGTGATCTAATCTGATCTTTCTGCTGACTGCATGCTGCTGTTGCATTCGTGGCCACACTTACTTTCAACGTTGGTTCTGTGCCAAAAAAAAGTCTAATTAACTTAGCGGAAAATTGTCGACTATCTGTAGGTGTGACTAGTGACATTACTGTAGTGTCCGTTGCTATGTCATTCATTGTGTTACTGCTCTTGAAGCCCACATGGCTACATTATAATTTCTGGAATGTACTAAAACAGCTGTCACTTTTCGTGTTTCTATTTGGCATCAGCCGTTGTAATACCATTAATGTCGTTGTGCTTATGCTGCCACTGTTATGCATCTACTGCTTGCATTACATATACAAGACTGTCATATTATGCTAACAGTAATAACTTAATGTATCTGTAGTTTTTACTCTGCTTCGCTTGTGTGTGGTAGATTGCTGATTAAATGATGTTCATCTTACAAATTCTTTGCTTTGTCTAACTGTTAGTATGTTGACGTTGTTTGGTAAAAACATCCGGCCTGTATGAGGTTCTGTTACGGTGATCAACCTGGGTTTGTATAGGGCGCTGTTTGTCATATGTAGCACGTAGATTTCTGCTGAATTAACAACAAATTTGGTTTGCATTCGGCAAAAGCTCAGCGACGCCAGTACGTCACGCTCGTCCGAGCAGTAGCGCTGAATGCCAGTCGCATCGTCATCGCTTCTGCGTTTTATCCTGCCTGCGACGCTAGCCACGTCGTCAAGTCTTCTCGCTTGCGAGAATCAAGAAGCACTACTGTTTCGCTTAGTGATTGCAATCTCGGGATTGAATTCTCAATCCTGGGATCCAGGATTGAGAAATTTGTAATCCCGGGATCCCGTTTCAGGATTGGGCTTACAGAATGGTCGCTGTTTTGGTATCTATAGTAGACTTATTATATGCATGAGGATGTAGTAGGCCGACTGTATGGAAGGTATTGCAAGTGTAGGGAGTGACTATGACTGGAAAAACACAAATTACAGTGCACAGAAAGAGTAGAACTTTGTAATGCGCATCAAATATTTTATTCATTGGATGGCTAGAATTGTTATCTGTGTCATTTAACACTCAAAAAGTACAATCTTAACGAATTTGTGTAATTCCGAAATCCCGGGATTAGGATGCCGGGATTGACGAAAGTGGCTGGAATCCTGAGATTCGGGATCCCGGGATTGCAAACACTAGTCACAGCCTATTGGCTCATCTGTAGGTTTTTCGAACCAATTTTCCGGACGTGCTCGTGTATTAATTAAAAGCATTGCCAGAGTGTCACTTTTACGACGGCATTTGTGACGTCACGGTATTCTGACGTCATCACAATCGTATTGTATTTG
>Ga0209671_1004971_pt1 | contig 13322 bp, 9 predicted proteins | sample WorMetHERISLAND2_2_FD_187401 | JGI IMG/M metagenome (GOLD analysis project Ga0209671, IMG submission 187401) | Marine gutless worms symbiont microbial communities from Max Planck institute for Marine Microbiology, Germany - Olavius geniculatus... | ecosystem: Host-associated > Annelida >... | reverse complement strand
CCTCCTGCATTAGGCGAAACAAGTACGGTGAAGTTTGGTCCAGTGACCTTGGAGATTTAGATGTTGAATCGTACCCACCCAAAGTGCATTTTTCGGAAGACCATATTTCGGCCCTTAGGGAGTGCTACGCCCCCAAATTTTTACACGCGCTAGAGAATGACAAAGTCTTACTAGTGCACCCCCCACTGGGGACGGGGGCCCCCCTTACAACTTTTTTCAAAGGGGGGTCAAAAATTGGCTTAAAATGTAATAAATTAGCGCATATAACTTCGGAGTTAGGGAGTGTAGCCCGACGAAACTTTGGCACTTGATGTGTCTCTAAGTGGGGGTGTTAACGCAAGTACAAATTTTGGGGGCAACGCCCCCCTTAAAATTTGGGAGGGCAAAAAACGTTCAAAAATCAGTGCAATTTATGACAACTTTTGAGTTTGAGCGCAAATATCTCTGGAACCGATGAAGATATCGACATAATCGAAATGGCGTTGGCGAGAGCGATCCCTTCGGCGTTGAACAAAAAAAACCACCACGAACCAAGTTATAAGTGCTAATGTTGACCTACCCTAAGTCGACAATGCGCGTTCGGTGTATGCCAATGCATTTGAGTTCGGGCCACGTGACTTTGATGCCCGGGAAATTCTCCCCCCCTTTTACCCTCCCCGTTAATTTCCCCCAATCGGACTTAAGGCGCCGGGCGGACTCACGTTGGGCTTTGCCCCAAATTTCTAGTAATTTGCATGAGTATTTAGCTGTGCTTGCAGTGGGGTTGAAAGATCATTTTTTGAAGTTTATCCAGACGGGTTTTATTGGATGTTGGGATTTTTTGATTAAAGCCAGTTTTTTTATTAAACTCGGTGTTTTGAAATGGCTTAACTTGATGCGTTTTTGTGTTTTCATGAGTTTTGGGCTATTAGAATGTTTATTGCAAGATGCTGTTCACATCAAGTAAATGTCCACAACATTTGCAGAATTAAAGTTTAAAAAGCTGAACTGTAACAAATCATTATTAATGGGTCAAGAAACTAAAATTGAATTTAATTCGGTGGGTTTTTAACCCTGGTTTGCAGTTACTGTTTGGTTGCAACAGATGGTAAAAGATTTAGGGTTGAGAAGTAAGTGGAGAGAGGCTAAACTCCCAACACTCTGATGCATGTAAGCCTGTAGTTTCTATGCAGCAGTGAACAGTGCTGTCATCTGGTGTATGCCATTGCAAAGTCCCACTAACTGTGGTATTACATATGTGTAACATACTGCTCCTGGGTAATATTTGTTTCTTTTGGTGAAAAAAAATGATATTCGTTGTATTTGCTTAATTAGCATCTTTAAAAACTTTTGTGTAGGTGCTTTGAATTGCACTGCACGAAAGATGTTGGTGACAATGCTTCCAAAGCTGCAGTGAAACGAAGTCCGAATGTAATTTCCAACATGGAAACTGATTTGAAGAGTGAAGTGGACCAACAGCAGTCACCGCGGTAATTTCTGATTGACTTTGGTCAAACTTTTTATCAGATTTCTTGAATATATTTGAAGTAATGTGAATAATCTTTATTTTGTGCAAATTGCATGTTATTTGATATGTGTTTTCTGACTGAATAGTGAGTGTATAAATTTATTTTGCATTACAGGATATGACGGATGTGCGAATAATTATGTTAATTCCTGGTACATGATTCAGTACTAAATGTGCAGTTTTTCTGAAATCAACATCTGTAATTTTCATGCAGCTGTGCATACTAATGCTTTTATATTTTTTGGTTTATACCAGCCAGTTTTTTTATCCACCGACGGCACTGATGTAGTAGATATGCTCTTATTTTTTAGTTGTTAGTGGTTTTATTGTTTCTATAGGCTGAGCTGTGGCTGTGAGAACTTGTGTTGTGTGACTTAGGCGAGAAATCGTTTGCGGTGTTCAAAGTGTGACACGGAACCTTGAGTGTGACAAGTTACTTCTGGTCATTGTTGATCGCTCATCTCCATGGCAACTGCATCAGCATCTTGCCCAGCTGAGTGCTGTCCGCCAGTGTCCTGCAGTTGCTGTGGATAACATGGCAAACACTCTCTCTGCTGTGCTGGCAGTGACACGCCTTTGTGCTCTTGGATTTAAGGTATCCTGATGTTATTGACTGAACAGATGCAGTTTTTATGATGCTATCACTGTGTAGTATTTTAGTGGTAAAGTGTGGGACTTGTAGCACTATCTGCTTGAAATCTGATACTTGTCTCATCTTATTTACCATTGTCTATCAGCACACATATTGCTACTTTTTGTACCTTGGATAGCACACACATTGTCAATGAAGGCTTTCTGTGTTAAACTCTTTGTCATTTTGGAACTAAATGTCAGCAGTTGATCTGCTGAGCTCCTTAGCATTTTAGCACTTTTAAGCATTGCTTAAAATCGAACTGTTTGATATTGAATGTCAACACTTACGCTCAGTTTTGAAATGAGGGATAAACCTCGGATTAGTTGCCCCGAGATCAGAGAGTTACCTCCGGGTTAAATTTCAGTGTATTTTTTTGCTTTTTTGCAATGAGAGGTAACCCGGGGTTAGTAACTCTAGGTTTAAACCCAGGGTAACTCAGCAATCTTTGTAAACCAGCATCTGATTGGTGGATAATGTCCACGTGACTTGGCGAAATGCCGAGTTGATTTATCGCAGATTTATTATTTGGTTGTTTTTAGCGCTGCCATCTAGAGAATGGCTCCAATACAAAATGCTATTTTCAAGCAACAATTTGCTGACCATAAAAATAGACTTTATAGCAACCTCAGTAATGATGTTAAACGAAATAAATGTAAAAGCATATTGTTAAACATCATGTTAAAATGATGCTGTTAAATGAAATATTTGTGTTTTATTATCAACATAATCAGAACACCTCTTGCAATGTGAAATTTTCACTAGACAGCTGAATAGATTAACGAATCATAATTGAAGTAGTCGAAATGAGATATTTTGCTTCTCTTGAATTTACCCCTGGTGTAATCCTTCAATGATGCGGGTTTAACTTTCAGCAAGTTACCTCTGGTTTAAACCCGGGTTAGCGGTTGCAAAAATACAGTTTTTGCTTAACCCGAGGGTAACCTTCAAATCATGAGTTACCCCTAGTTTACCTTATGTTTAAAAAACCAGGCACTAGTGTAGTCTCTGCCATGTTGTGGCTCTGATTTGTTTGTGTTTTATTGATTGATAGATTAACTGAGTGATTTCATAGAAAAATTGCTGTTTCATGTTGTTTGCAGCAAAGTCGAGTAGATTGTTAAACTGCTGTGTGTCTGGCTAATTCAGTTTCAACTGGGCTGGGAAATGAGTAGGGCTTGATGTTAAGGCGCATGTCGGGCGGTAGATGTCTGCATGGTCCACAGCAGGTCTAGTTGCCTATTAGCTCAGGCATTAAATGCATCGCAGTTAGCTCATATCAAATCTGAGTAAAAGTCTGTGTATTTGGTGTTTGGTTTAGTGTTGCATTCACTGATGCACACTAATGACGTGCAGTTCTGTAGTGAATGATTAAGAAATGATTTTGTGGTTGTGATGATCATGGTGAAATTTTCACTGAATTTTTTTGATGCAGTACTGTTAGTGGTTGCTGCTGCATTGTTGGTGTTGCAGAAGCTCACTGTTGGGAGTGTATTTGATGATGTCATACATGACGTCATCAGTCGGTGTCCGTCAGTTGATCTCCCGTGGCTTGACACTGCGCTCGCTTTAGCTAATATACAACAAACCATTGAGACAAGTGCAATGCAGCCACATTTCAGGCATGAGCAAGCTGCTGATAACAGGCAGAATGATACATCGATGGATGATAACATCGATGATTTGGCTTCTAAACAAGTTACTGATTACAGCCATCTGTACATCTATAAGAAAAGTTCTCCTGTGACTGCAGCACAGAGACAGGCAACAGCTGAATACATAGCACTGTCATCGTCATCATCGTCAGATGAAGGTGAAAGTGACAGTCAGCTTTATAGTGTTGCGGTTCCAGATGTTGCCCGCATTCCCGATTCTTCAGTTACTGCTGCTGACATCACTCCAACTACTAGCGTTCACAGTAGTAAACGTCCAAAGCTGTATAGGTCTGTGAACACTGGCCTGCAAATTGCTAATCCAAATAAGAAGAGGAAAAAGAAATGATTGTAATGATACCACTATTAGTAAAACTTGGTTGTAATTTTCATTCAAAGTATAAAGTGTCATTTGATGTCGCTTATTCGTGATTGGGTTGGGATATAGTAATGTGATATTTGTTATGCAATTATGTTAGCCTATTTTCAAGTCACATTCTGGTTTCACTTAGTAATTCCTAAACATAGGTTTTTGCATAACGTACTTAGCATATGCATCCAGAGCCGGTGGAAGTGCCCTTCCAGTTGGGGGGGGGCTCACATATGCTCAGGGGCCTCATGTTACATATGAAAAAATTCTACTTTTTAAAATATATTCAAAATATGCAATAAGGAAATGTGAAAAGTTTACCCAAAATGGACAAGTTTATTACTCTTCATTAATTTACAGTAAACTAATCCATGACGTATTGCGGCCTGTTAATCTTCATTTTTTGCAAACACAGCACTGATATTGTATCTAATTTTGGTGCGTTTCCAAATTTTAGCAAAGAGGGCAAATTTGCGGCTTCCACTGAACGTCCAAAACTCAAAATTGTTTCAGCTTCAGAGAGCTTTGTCCCCTGATCTTCTTTCCCCTGCTTGGGGCTCCACCCCCTGATCGCCGTTATAGGGGACTCACAGTTATATTTGGGGGAGGCCTCTAACTCCCTAATGCTGGCACTGTATGCATCGTTATCATCATCATGTTTGTTTGTTTATTAATGCAACTTGTCAAAACGCAAGAACTTGTACAATTTTATTTATTTAATATCAAATTTGTACATGCAGTACAACATCAAAATAATGAAAAAAAGGGAGAAAAAATACACTGTCGAACAAAGTACAAAGTGTGCTGTGCGAGCACTAGTCTGTGCACAATGACGCAATTGCCTGGCAAATGTCTACGACAAAGTTATCGTCAGTCATACATTAGTGAAAGTTTATGAAGTTCATAACATATGATACATGTTTACTGCATGACTTCATATGAGTTAATTCTTTCCCTATCATTATCCTTACTTTCCACTCTTCGCATCTATTTTTCCATTCTTGTCTGTTATCAAACCCCAGCTTGAGGTCTGGTTAGCTTTCTACTTCTACAAAACAAGTAAATTTTCAGGCACAACAACAGAATGTGAAAGTGTTTACAGATTTCTTTGACTGTACAACTTCAGTAATCGAAACGTGATGACATCTTTGGCGACTGTAGTGATGTCTTTTCAGTTGAACATCCCAGTTTCGGCAGAAATGCACTTGGGTTTAATATCTGCACTGAGAAAATAGGGGATCTCGTAGGCGGATTTAGGAGGCCAAAGGGGCCATGCCCCCAAGATGCCAAAGTCGCCCATTTTTGCCACTATTAGAAATCGTTGTGTGTGTAAAACTTAGTTGTAATTTTCGTTCAAAGTAAAGTGTCATTTGATGTCGCTTATTCATGATTGGGTTGGGATATAGTAATGCAATATTTGTTACGCAATTATGTTGGCATAGAAAATTACCGAGATCACAAAATCATTCTAAAACTGTTACTTTGTCTACAGTTTAAGATCGTACACTGACGAACTGAAATGACGCATCAACAGTGAATGGGTCGCTCTGAGTCATGCAGTTATTGAACGTGCTGTTGGCGAGTGACGTCAGCGTCTACCGCTTGCGCTCCTGCTGCAGGAAGACATTTTGAGCACATGCTGTAATAAAAATGATGTGATGTGACACGTGTGACTTTTTGGAAGACAATAATTGTCAATTGTGTTTGTCGCCATTCAGTTAATCATTTTTGAGCCAACGTGTGCGCTACACAGTACGAATTCATTGTTGTAAATGGCCAAACTACGACTTTTACATTTCACGGGGTAGTGTAGCAACAGCATTAAAGTGAGGTGGCCAACACTAACGTCATTTGCGTCAAGTTTCTTTTTGATGTCGCCTGCGAAAAATTATCAAAATCAGGCAATGCTTCACGCAGCTATTCAAAAAATAAAAATGGTTTTTTTTATTGGACCACGATGTACAAATATTCAAACTTATTGTCGGCTCTCTGTAAGACTTTAGTTTCTGGATCCGTAAAGCTTTTCCGTAAATTTGAAAAAGGTCCCACGAGCGACGGCACTAAATGAAAGGGACAGTCGGCATGAAAGTGTTGGAAAAATATGCTATTTTTAGCCAATAAGTCGCTGTATCTTAGAAGCGATGCGAGATAGGGCATAAATTACTATTACTCACTAATAGGATGTCATACACGCGCTTTTGATTGACACCGAAAGCAGTAAGGTTGGATGATCTTGAACGCCAAAATAAGGCCGTATTTGCAATCGACCAGAGGTTTCTAGGAAAAGATGAGTTCGGGCGAACTGTAACCGTTGACGTGTCTGTTTGCCTGAGCCATGTTTCTATACTGCGAAGCAAAACAAGTAATTTGAGCAAAGCTTATGAAACGCGCAACAGCCTTACCTGTTCCTATTCGCAGATTGTCTTGGTCTATCTTCAACCATTAAGTCGCAATTCACCCTTGAAGTGTGCACCGCAGCCGAAAATAGTGCTAGAACCCCCTATTTTGGCGGGTTCAAGGTCGTCGATGTCAATACTGCTAAAAAGTTCGTCGTCAGTGCTTGTTATGACAAACAGCATATCTATGCCTATCTGCAACTGTTTTCACGTTAGACGCGCCAATATCGGTAAAATAATATACTTTTTAGAGGGGTGCTCCGCTTTGACGCTCGCGTGCGCAGGCCTCCTTGAACATACGGGATCGGCACATGGACTGCTAAAACCTGCATTTAATGCGGAAAATTTCATATTGCAGGTTGTCTTGATCTATCTAAAGCCATTTCGTCGCAAATCACGCTTAAAATGTGCGTTGCAGCCAAAAATTGCGAAAAATTAACTAAAAACCATACTTTGGGGGTTCAAGGTCGTTCGATGTCATCGATGTTGATGAATCTAAAAAGCCCGTCACCAGTGCTTGTTATGATAGCGGCATGTCTGTACCTATCTGCAGCCGTTTTCACGCTATACGAGCCAATAGCGGCAAAATAACGTCTTTTTATGGAGGGTGCCCCTCTTTGACACCCTCGTTCAAGGGGAATTTCTTCACCCATTGCACGAAATTTTGTCACGATAAACTAGAGTCCTTGTGGAGCCAACAGCGACGGTTTGGTGACCCTAGCTTGCACTGTTTTGATAGGGCTCAAGGGTGTGATGGACAGACGGACGGACGCCCAGGCCATGGCTAGCTGTCACGCGTAAAAATGTTCGCATTTTTGTCTTGCAATTGTCGTCGGTCGTACAGTAGACCTACAAAGGAAGGCTGAATTACGGTACATGTCATGCGCAGCGGCAGCGCCCATGCTTATTGTTTGTTAGTTGTTGATGTATTGCTTTCATTGATGCCGCATAGAATAGCTTAGGCCCCACATTTTGATAGCTTATAAACTTCTATTTAATATTGTCATAGATCTCCACTTTACGCTGTCAGATTTAAGCGATTTTGGTTATAAAATGGCTGGTTTTAGAGTATATTTTTGTCTTAATAATATGGCGACAAGGTAAGAATAAGCCTAAATAAAAGATCTTAAAGGTGACAATGGTAGCAAACTCAGAGGACGCCTCTGTACAAAATGTAGTGCTCATAATAATGGCCTAGGTAATAGGTCTACGTTCTCCAATAGGCCTAAATGATTCAGTCCGTCGACTGGCCGTCTTGTCATGGAATGGCTCTGATTTAAGGCTCTCTCTCACTCTTGAGCATGGGCTTTAATGGCTGCTTTAAGGCACTAATGGCCCGGACGAAGCATAAGCCTACAGTCGAATGGCCTCGCTCATTGTGAACAGCACGCATGCACCTGCCCTATATATCAGCATTGTGTTAGGCTATCTGACTTGGTCCTGACCAGGGAATGGTCCTGACGCTGCTTTCACTGTTGATATGTTGATGCATAGAAGTTAAATTTAGTAACGTAAACGTAGGCCGAAACGCAATCTAATTTTGGTGCAAATTCAGCGTTTGTTAATTCTTACAATATTATATTAGCTGCAGAGATATTTCAGACAAGAAGACATGGTGCAAAGACTATAAACATTATCTCAATTAGCCTAGTTTGCAGTTTTTACAAGACCGCAAAATCCTTTCCAAAATTCAACAAGAAATTTGAGCTAATGCTCACGAGACGCGCGATAGCCTATAGCAGTTCCGGTTCAGTAGTTTAGCTGAAAATTGGAGTGTTCACGCTAAGATAATATATAAATACCAATTTTTCTATGTGGATCGCATAACGATAGTTTCATGGCGCCACCTTGTGAATGATATAGACTTGTGTCGCAGCCCGAAATCGCCAAAAATCCATAAAACCCCGTATTTTGGCGTTCAAGGTCATTCAAAGTCATTGAATTCGGCGCCAATCGAGAGCCAGTGTACGAATTCCTATTAGTGATTAATAGCAACCTATAGGCCCTATCTCGCACCGTTACTGAGATATAGCGACTTATTGGCCAAAAATCGCAAATTTTGTCCGCCCCCTCTCATTTAGCGCTCTTGTTCGGGGTGACCCCCTTCGAATTTATGGAAAAGCTTTACGGTTCCTGAAACTAGAGTCTTCCAGGCAGCCGACGTGAAGATTTGGTGATTCTAGCTTGCACCGCTTTTGACTGACTGATTCACCCGTGTGTCAGACAGACGGACAGACGGACGGACGGACAGAACTGAGATGGCTAAGACGCGCTGAAAGCAGTAGCTGCTTTCGCGCGTAAAAACTACAAAAAACTCTTTCCAGGCCTACGCTATTTATAAAATGACATTAGAAGTTTAGAACTCCTGTTTGTTTGCTGTTTAATAGGCCCCTATTAGGCTTATGATTGCTCTTCGCTGCTTTATGGTTTACGTTTTTTCTTAAATTAACGTGATAATTAGGCTAGTATATTAGGCTACGCAAAACAGTGCAGAAATTTCATTTTGAAATGGATACAGCAGCATGCGCTAGGGTTGCCCACACGCACTGCACATGCAGTGTGGCTGTCGCGCGTTGTGCCCGAGAACACAGCCTAGAATCGGTCTTTGCTGCCGCTTATATAGGGCTACAACGACGTTACCCAGTGATTAGTTCATCAGTCCCAGCATCTCGTTATGCAGGCGTCATCGCTTTTGTATTTGGCGTTCCTGCTGCAGGTTACATCGTACCTCGCTTCCAGTGAAGTAAGTTGAACGTTAATATTATCTTAGTGTGTGTCCAAAAATACGTCTCTGGCGTGTTCTGAAATTTAGTTTTCAAAGACTGACGATTTTAAGCGATATTTTACATGCATAGCCTAATTTGCGTTCAGATCTACGCCATAGGGATAATTGAATGGTTCTGAAATTTTCAGTCTTTGAAAAATGAATTTCAGTAAACGCCACTGGATATTTTTTTAAACATACCGCATATAGGCCTAGGTTTACCGTGTATAAGCCCAGTTATTAATAAGACTCCATATTGCGACTTTACACATGTATAAATACTTTTATCGTTTCTCAAAAATGTGCCAATTATATTTTTTGAATAACTCCGTGAAACATTGGCCGATTTTAATTAGTTTTGGCGTGCAGCATTATGAAGAAACTTGGCGTAAAGGACTTTAGTTTTGGCCACCTCACCTGAATACTGTTGCTACACTACCTTGTGAAATTCAGAAGTCGTAATTGGCCGTATACAACAACGATTTCACACTGGGTATAGCGCATGCGTCGGTTCATGCGTCGACCTTACTATACAACGAGTAGCTCTAGTTTTTAATTGACAATAATTTAGCTGAATCGGTATGCTGTGAAATTATTGTATCGTTATTCGAAATTCTTCCGAAGTTTTAGATGCCAATGTCATCTGATAAACGCATTCGTCTATTATAATAATATAAATTGTGACTATAGCTTAGTAGCCAGACTGAAATTGAATAACAGATATTGTGATCGTGTTCTTGCATTATTTTGCAGACTGTACTGCATGATCGACTCAAACGATAGTAAGTAACTTCATCAGTTCGTTAATTCTTTAATTCGTTTATCTGTTTTGCGCTGCTACTGCTGGCATATCATAAATTAAGCGTAATCCTGCTGCAGCTTGTATATTTGACGCACATTGACTGATTTTCATAATTATTAGCACACAAAAATTGCTACTATAGATTATATTAAATAACATTATATTATAATAGGCCTACGAGTTAAGAAGACGCAAACGTTGTTACTGTTATTGTGTGACCGTCTTAACTGGCCACACAACTGAACGCATTTTGTCGCTCGCTCGTTCGTTCGTCCGTCCGTTCGTCCGTCTGTCTGTCTATTCCATAATGGGCTCCTAACTCAAAAACGAAAAAAAAACGTAGAAAAACCGTCGTTAGTGTGTGAACGTTCCCCATGGCAGAAGTAACCGGTGTGCTAATTTTCGGCTTAAACAGTTCAAGGTCAAGCGGACGGCCGAACTATATGTCGGCACTGAACCGACACGTTTTTCTAGTTACATGTGGGTGCATGTGTTCTGTGCATGTACATTGACGCAGCACGGATTTTCAGGAGAGAGCATCAGCAACGTGCACTGGACTATGCATGTTCGCCGAGCGTCGACCGTACAACGAATGCTTCTATCTTTGTAACTGGTCAGTTCTGTAGGCCTATATTGTATTTTCTGTCAGTTATCGTCATTGTGACTTGTGGGTGTCAGTCAATCAATCAGTTGATGGTGTTGTGTTTGATATATAAAAAAATGCAAGGATCGTTCTAGCGTGTTTTGTGACTACCATGATTTGCTTTAATTGTATTGCATGTCTACGGAAGAGATGCACGTGTATTGCTTGTATTTGCAAACAACTTTTTGTTCCCACGGTCAGCAGCTATTTTATTATAAGGATAATCAAAAACTATCTTTTTCAACTCTATCTTCGGAAAACATTGCCGCCCTCAAATCTTTGTTGCACTACAACAAAATATCCTCGGTCTACCTTTGTATGACATTAATTTTTTTCCAGTCAACGATCAGCGTCAGTCAACCATCCCGAACATCTTACGGTATGGTAGTCGAACATCCTGCCCGCAAATGTGCCAGAATACATGTAGCGGCATTTTTTTCTACTTGATTATGTCTGCTAGTGTTTCCTTTTGTTATAGTTGCACAACTTTCTTATGTCGTCGCAGTAATGTCGGCAATATTACATCGATGTACTCAAGTCTGTAGTCTGTCGTCTTCAGTGCTGCCCATCACAGTCGCCATCTGTATTGTGGAAGACTTATCAGACTAAGCCACCTAGCTCCCACTATAGGCACACTGTCTCCAGCAGCTGCATGTAGGCCTGCTGAAGACGCGTAGACAGCTACGTAACTGAACTGAACTGGCACAGTTTAGTTTTTGACAAACTGACCATTGGGCAAGCAGGACGAGCCCATTGGTCATTGGTTGACGCGTACATGAGCATAGTCAAGTAAGCCACCGACGCCGTTAGACGATGCCTGCTGTAGTGCATTACTGCTTACCCACTGTCAAACAAGTAATTTGAGCAAAGCTCTCGAGACGCGCGAAAGCCTATAGCAGTTCCTGTTCGCAGGTAGGGCCTAATCGTAGTCTAGCTCCATCCATTTCGTCGTAATTCACTCTTTTGCAGCCAAAAATCGCCAAAAAATCACGTTAAATCAATATTTCTAGGGTTCAAGGTCATTTAAGGTCATCGATGTTGATAAATTTAAAAAGCCTGTCACTAGTGCTTGTTATGATAAGCAGCATGTCTGTGCCTATCTGTAACCGTGTTCACGCTACACGAGATAATTGCGGTAAGATAACCACTTTTTAGGGGAGTAGCTGTCTTTGACGCTCGCCTGCGCTGGCCTCCTTGAACCTAGGGGATCGGAACTTGAACTGCTAAAATCTACGTTGAATGCTGAAAATTTCATATGCAGATTGTCTTGGTCTATCGCCAGCCATTTCGTCGCAGTTCAGTATTGAAATGTGCACAGCGTCCAAATATTGCGAAAAATTCACTAAAAACCTCTTTTTGAGAGGTTCAAGGTCGTTCAAGGTCATCGGTGTTAATAAATCCAAAAAGCCTGTCAAGGGGAACCCCTGCACCCAGTGGCACGAAATTTTGTCACGATAAACTAGAGACCTTGGGGCAGCCCATAGTGAAGATTTCGTGATCCTAGCTTGCACCGTTTTGATACAATCCACGAGTGTGACAGACAGACAGACGGACAGACGCCCAGACGATGGCAAAGACGCGCGAAGCATTCTGCTTTCGCGCGTAAAAACTAAACCATGTCAGTTTAGTTCAGTTCATGTTCGGTTCAGTTGCGTCGCTCTGTACGCGCCTTAAGTGTGAGCTGGCCTGGTGGACTGCTCTGCAGGAACGGACGCAGTCCATCGCCGTGGCTTCGCGTCGATCGCGAGAAAGCAGCGCAGGCGACAAAAGACATGCCACGACTCAACGAGCCGATCGGCGGTCGACGCAGCTTTGGACGATGAGTGATGACGACTGTCGCACGACTGTCGTCAGATCGTCGCGTCCCAGACCGACCGTCTTTGTCGTCGTCTGTATGCAGTTAGCACCAACATCAGCGTCAGCAGCATTTCTGACTGCGACTGTGAACATTGTTGTCGTCACGTGTCGTTGTCGGAAATGTTATAATCGTCACGCAAAATCTGTAAACGACTTTTATGATGTTAATGTTTTGATACAGTTAACAGGCGATTAAACTTATGGCAGCTTTAGTGTAATCATCTAGCCTGATGAAATAAGCAACACAGGTCAAAGCGCAGAGCAAAATTGTTGTACGTGTATAGTTAAATAGTAGGTTTAGGCCTAGGCCTATATGTAGGCTAGGCTACAAACAGCATGAATAGGCTAATTGCGCAGCACCTGGCCTATGGATTTAACATTTCACATGAATTAATATTTTCACGCTACATCTTTCTGCGTTAACAGAAGCGTAACTGGCGTTATTTTTGATAGCGCAGTCTGCAGAGTGTGGCACACAGACGGACGGACGGACAGACAGACGTGCGCTTTTGGCTTTTGCGATAGCTAAGACATGGCTTTTGCATAGCAAGCTATATACCTACTCCTGTAAAAAAAGAAAAAGACGTTTACAGTAAAATAGAAATTAGAAAGGGTTTTGCAGAGCTAACGCGGCCTGCCGTAGGCCGTAACCTATGCGATGGTGTCGTGGAAGGGGGGGGGGGAATCGTCCCTCGACGTC
>Ga0209671_1004970_pt1 | contig 13322 bp, 8 predicted proteins | sample WorMetHERISLAND2_2_FD_187401 | JGI IMG/M metagenome (GOLD analysis project Ga0209671, IMG submission 187401) | Marine gutless worms symbiont microbial communities from Max Planck institute for Marine Microbiology, Germany - Olavius geniculatus... | ecosystem: Host-associated > Annelida >... | reverse complement strand
CTGATATGTCTGTTTATTATCAGGTTGGCACTCTTGATGTGCTAGTTGGCTTGTCAGATGAGCTTGGAAAACTAGATCCATTTGTAGAAAGGTACTTGACATCATTGCTTTTAATTGCTTTTGCACACTATATGATTACATTACAGACATGTGAGTGTGATTGGTTGAAACTGCGTGTGCAAAGTACGTCAAGTTAGTGACTAAATTCTTTAGCAGAGCCTGCTCTGCAGTGTAAAATTGTGCTAACCACAGTGTTTGGTTGGGTAATTAAACTATTTCTTTTTTTACTAAATAATGTCAGTCTGAGGAACTTCAGTTGCTTTGATGTAGAGACTTTGCATGTAGGTATTGTAGGCTGAGAGTGTGGCTTGGTGTAGTGGTAGCATGTCGAACTGGTGATCCGGAGGTCCCCAGTTCGACTCCTGCCCCATCCACTGCCAGGTAACAACCCTGGGCAAGTTGTTCACACACATGTGCCGCCGTCACCAAGCAGTATAATTTGGTACCGGTGGCCTCACCACCGGGAAGGCAACGGCAGTACATGGGAGAGGTCTGGCCTACCGCCCATATAGCTGAGCTTTGGCTCACTGCCGGCTCAGGGCCTATAAAACAGAGATGAGCTCTGCCATACAGACACGGAGCTGCGAGAGAGCGCTGTTGACTACGGGAGTTCTACCTTTACCTTGAGTATGCTGAGAGATTGGTGTCTTAACTTAAGTATGAATGCGGGAATAAGGACATCAACAGATTAGACAAGTTTAGTCATTATGTTTAGCAGTCATAAGATTATTAGGAAATCATAACAAGTTTTTGCGTTTTTTTTTTGCTCTCAGCATTTTTGCGAATGCTCATTTTTGCAAATAGTTGCTGAATTTGTCTATATTCGCAGTACAGTCTTTGTGTGCAATGATGTGATGTAGCGTTGTGCATAAAATTGTTCACTATCTCGGTGAAGTTCTGGAAGACGAACGTGACAAGTTGAAAGAAAGTCTCACTGTTAATGGCAGTAAGTAATTTCTGTGGACTGTAATTAATTTTTGTTGCTTTTTTGTACACATAGAATACATAGTAGATGTTTATGTTATTTTTCTAGCCGTATGAAACAGTGCAGAGTGATGTTAGAAAACATGTTTTGGCGTATTGCTAATTCAGTGCAGTATCACGGATTAAGTTAGTCTGATAAACCAGGCCTAGTGTATAATATATTTGGCCACTTAAAGGCCAAGTTGCACGAAAAAATGATATTGGCTAAATATCTGTAGAATGTAACATTAATTAATAATACGCTGATTCAATGAAATGAAAACACGCTTTCAGAAAAATATGTTGTTCCAGCCGAACGCACCTTAACGTGCCAAAATAACTGATGACGTCACTTTTAGGATGCTTTGTTGACAAATTGACATTTGCATTAAAAACATAGTAAATCCATCAGTTTTACTCAAAATAATGTCGATTTATAGTACAAGTAATGACACATAGGTTGCATCAGAAATTGCGTCATTGTTTATCTGTTCACTATTAGGGATGTGCGATTTGTAAAATTAACGATGGGCTGGAATATTATGGTCTTTTAGTGCTAAACTACTGATGGAAAATTTTTGAGGCTATTTGGCCATAAATTAAGTTACATTTGATCTCAAGGTAATAAAGCTAGTTAGCAACTTTCTGCAGATGACGTCGGAGTTCTGAATATGGCTGAAGCCGTGAAAAGGGAAAAGTGAATGCGTTAAACATTTTTTTAGGGTACTAAGATGTATTAACAAGCAGAAGATTAATGAATACTGACAAATTAACATTTGATTAAGCCAATTAACACTTTATGACAGTTACGTAAAATGATGCGACTTGGACTTTAAACGTGGATGTCTATGGGCCACATGCTGTACACTTGTGATAAATTATTCTTATCTTATTCTGCTTCATGTTTTGTGTTTGCAGATTTGAATAATACTGCATTCAGTTGCTGAGCGCTTAAATGAAGTTGTGTGTTTTTTGCAGTGTCATTACCGCAGTATATGACAAAGTTCCAGTGGGATTTGGCAAAATATCCCATCAAACAGTCGCTGAAGAACATCAGTGACATCATTTCTAAGGTAAGCTTAGTGGTTTGTCAGAATTTTTTGTCACATTTGATCTTAGTTGTTTTAAAAATACTAATGAGATAATTTGTATAGTGCCATAACGTCCTAAAATACAGCGGTATGTCATAACTTCTGAAATATATGCAGCGGCCCTGCCAGGTCTCACGCATCTCACGTGAGTCTCGTGCATTTTTGTTAACTTATGTTTTTCCACCCGCTAAAGTTGAATCTCATGCATTTAATTTTTCTGTCTGTATGGCACGTCGGCAGCGATGGAAAATTGTTTTCATTAGTAGCAAATTTGAAGCTTGAATGCACAAAAATTCCTTGGTGGCTTGAGATCTGCCCCGTACCCTGGTTGGGAAGCTTAATTACAGTGTTACCCAAACCTACGAATATTGCAGAAAGAGACGAGAAGCGGAAAATGGAATGGCAAAAAGGGAAAGGGAGAAAAGAAAAAAGGGAGAGGTGGAAAAGAGATAAAGAAGGGACGGTGGGAAATAGATGATCGATCTCATGCATTTTGATTTCCGGATCTTGGCAGCCATGTATGTGGTACCATTTCAGTAGAAATAACTTGACGATAGATGAATTAAGTAAGTAAGTAAGTACTAATTTATGAATGTTAACTGTTTTATATCTTTTTGTATTACAGCAAGTGACACAGATCGATGCAGATTTGAAAGTAAAATCTCAGGCTTATAACAGTCTGAAAGGCAATCTGCAGAATCTCGAAAGAAAAGCCACGTATGTTTTTTAAAAGAATTTATATTTACATAGTTGGGAGAGATATGTTGTGTTAATGGTAATATTTAACTGCTATTGACAAAATAAATTGATTTCGTGGGTTCACTTTTGCTGGATCATTGAATCATTGGATGCAGTCTTGTGGTATTGAGTTAAATTGATCAAAATAGATTCAGGTTTCTGTTCCAGCTATACATGGTTTAAACATGCATGCACATTTTAACAACCATTTTCGAGTAAATCTGGCTAGCAGTTTTCTCATGATTTTCATTCTCCTCCAATAGACAGCATTATCACATTGATGACTGTCTGGAGGATAACAGGGAAGATTATTAGAACGGCCATTATGTGAATTACATTTGCACGCATATAATGAAGTTCTTACAATTTTAGGTTAATCTCATTTTTGTATTTTTGTGTTTCTGTAAAGGTTAAACTTTCTGTTTATTGCAAAGTTTAAATTTACTGTGTTTGTGTGCATTCTGCCTGGAAAGGCCATCCCCAAAATGACCTATACTGTGTCGGGTGGGACGTTCTTTAAATCCTACTCACTCACTTACTCTCAGTAGATTTCGGTCCTGAACATTCTACAGGATGGACCAAAAGTGTACACATTTTAAAGCGGAATCTGTTGACAAACTATTTCCAGTGACATTTCATCTGTAGACTAGCATTGTCGCTGTTATTTGTTTATGCTGTGACAGTGGAAGTTTGATGACACGCAGCCTTGCTGATATCGTGTCCAAGAGTGACTTTGTTCTTGATTCCGAATATCTAATCACAGTGCTGGTTGTAGTACAAAAGTAAGCCATTTTTCTCTCGCTGCTGAATCTAGTTTTCAATTTGCGAGTATTTTTAGAAGATTCGTTGCTTGTGCTTAGCTTATGTCTAAAAATGTGCAAAATTGTTTTTTTTGTGGTCAGAACTTTGTCTAATTTTTACTATATGTGATAATTTTGGCACAAAGATGGCCAAGAGGATAAAATTATGTGAGTTGCATTCATTTCTCATTTTTTACCTTGCCTAATTTGTGTCACTGCACTATTGTGTAAAATGCTGATGTTCCATATCGTTTCATGGTCAGTGGCTTAGCACTGTTTGTTGCTGTTTTACTGAATATTAATGTGTGATAACAGTGACATATTTCGTTGGTTTCAGGTCTAGCTATACAGATTTTATGAATAAATATGAGCGCATATCTGACATGGTGGTTCCACGATCCGCAAAGTAAGTAATCGGCAGTCGATGACATTAAATGCTTATAGCAATGCTAGTGTTGAGTTTTTGTTGAATTTGTGTAGTGGTCCAAGGACATAATTAGGTCAGCACTATATAGTGCCTTCGTAAGGTAAAGGGAAAATTTTCCAACATTATAGTGAAGTAAATGTTGAGGATGACTTGTGCCAAAAATTATAATTATAAAAAATATATTCAAATTTGTTCAAGCGTGTCAAAAATACTGTAGACTTTTTTTTCCGGACACGGTTTATAGACAACATGACGTAGGCACCCCAGTTTCAAAACTTCTTTGAAAATGATTCTTGGGAAACTTCTTATCTTGGTACATTAGCAGAAAACAATTTGCACACTGCTTTGTCGGTTAAGTTGACTAAACACAAATTTTCTTTGCTTACTCATTGCGTACTATGTGCACTGCTGTTGAGCCGTTAGTGTAAGTTTGTTATGAATAGCAATTTACCACACCTAGTTGTTGTTGTCGTTGTAGGCTTATAACAGAGGATGCCGAGAGCGGACTGTTTGCGGTGACAATCTTCAGAAAGGTTCTCGATGAGTACAAGCTCCACTGCCGTGAAAACAAGTCAGTGTTATTGGTAGTATTAGTATTTGCACAGTTTGTTTACTGCGTCTTGCATTGCAGATGCATGAGACACATCGGATGACAACTGATGTTTAATGTAATTTTTTTTTAACAAAGAGCATCGAATTACGTGCCAGAAAATTGTGATATTTCAACCAAATATCGATACTTGAATGCTGCTGATATTTTTTCGTTGGAGATAATTGCGAAAAGCACAAGACACAGACAGGAATAATTGTGCAACTCGAAAATTGTTCCAGAAACAGTTACAGTGCAGTAGAATGTTTGCACATTTTAGATAGATATATTAGCCAACGAGTGAGTTGCGGCTGTCAAAAAATTTGTGTTTGTCTCAAGTGTTTTGGCAGCTTTCACACTGTTTTGTTTTCTGTGCGTTTGACAAACTGTTATTGCTGGGTCTTTGAACAGACTCATAGTTTGAATGTAACGTAATAAGTTAGATGATGTTTTGGAACGACTGTCCACCAGGTGTCACTGTGGCAGACAGTAAGTAATCATAGAAGTGTGGAAGTTGGTAGGACCCCTCGTCTCGGTTCATCGGCTTGTCTTGTGCTTTCCTGATGTGTTGCCGAAACGTCAGCAGTCTGTGTCAAAATAAAGGGTTGTATTTGGTGATGGGCTGGGTGCTGTGTTTACAGGTTCATCGTGCGAGACTTTGTCTACATTGAGGAGGAAGTGTTGGCCGGCAAGAACGAGTTGTCCAAGCTCGAGTCTGACAAGAAGAAACAGTTTGTAAGTGGTTTCTGCTAACAAATGCCGCCACAGTAGTAAATTAAATTAAAAAATCCTTTTAAAATTTTTGAATACGGATCATGATCGGGACCCAAAAATCCAGCATCTAGATTTTGATACTGTTTGTCATCAAAATCCAATGAACATCTTTTGGAGTAATCTCAGAAACAGAGCAACAGGCAAACAACCACATATGCGAACACAATCCTTTTCCCTTAATGTTTTTGATGAAGTGTATACCATAATTATATACTTGTGTATAAGTCAGTATGCGTATTGTTGAACTTATATACAAGTATATATGGTATATGCTGTCAGCGTTATTTAGTTTCTTCTTAAACATCAGACTTATAAAAAAAATTCTCGGAAGTCGTGAGTTGCCAGCATAACTTGAGCATTTCATTAACAGTATTCTGGTTAAACAACAACCAGTTTTTATGGCTTTGCCCTGTGCAGCTAACTGCAGCGAGAGGCATTATTTGATATTGTCCACGTGTTCATCTGTGATTGGTTTTTTTGGGCCGACCGCTAAGCTGTAAGCTTAAAGGTCGGCCCTTTGCTTTGTTGTTCATCTGTCTGTCACGGATGTAGGCTACTAGAGCTAAACAGTGCAAGATAGGGCCTAGCACACTAATAGGAAGTTGCAAACTGGCTTTCAAATGACATATAAATCAATGACCTTGGATGACTTTGAAGCTTTATAATGCACTGTGGTAATGAAAAACTGGTCATATCTCAGAAATGGTGAAAGATACAGCCTAGGTTACTATTAATCACTAATAGAAACTGGCATATGTCCTTTCAGATGAAATGAAAATCATTGATCTTGGATGACCCTCAAGGTCACTGACAACCAGTATGGTCAGCACCACCCTAGCGAGAGCTGCGATTCTCATTGTGATGTCTTTCACGCACATTGGTGGATTTTTTTCCTGGTGGTTTACCACTATTTGTAATGCATTTTGGCACAAAGATAAACTAATCGGTTTTGACGTCAAGAGGTCATAGGTTAGGGTCTCGGTGGAGGCACACAAAACTCGACAATATAGTTTGTTAATAATGTTTCAGGTGGCTGCGGAAAATGTGCAGGTTTCGGGAAAATACTGGTTTTTTGCGTGTATCTGCAGGGCCCATTAGTGCGATGGCTGAAAGTGAACTTTGGTGAAGCATTTATTGCGTGGATTCACGTCAAAGCTCTACGAGTTTTTGTTGAGTCTGTACTCAGGTAACTGAGTGATTGACGCACATGTCAGCTTACTGCCATTGGGTCATTATGGTTGCGTTTATGGGCATTTGCCAAGCTGTCGTTGGCTGTATGTTATTTATCATTTATTATGAAATAGTACACGCAGTAGACATACAGAAATACATGAAAATACACGTATAAAGTAGAACTTAGAATTTAAGAAAGTAGAATTTTAAAAAGAAAGAAAAGAAAGGAAAAAGGAGAACAAAGTCAAATCAAAACAATCTGTTACGAAGGAAACTGACAAGGCTGTCAAGCTCAGCATTTGAGAACAAGTCCGAAACATAAAAACTACACTTAATAAAAAGCAACTCTAACTTTGTTTGCAGTGTTCCAGTTATTGAAGATTAAACAAGGATTAAATTTCTAAGATGGCCTAAAAATTATCCAGCAAGTTGTTTGCATAAACTTTAAGACTTGTTCAGAATGATTGTCTCTATAAGCATTCAGAACTTTATTTTAAAAATCTTATGTGTAAACTTTTAAACTGTATGGAGACAGTCATTCTGAATGTACTGTTTGTGCATTGTTTGAGGTCACTAGCTGAGGTCATCAGTTAGTTATGGACTATGTAGGACCATGTTAGCGTGTCTTGTAAGCATTAACACTAGAGCTGTCGAAGCGTTAATTTTTAAACACATTAACACATTGCGTTAATTATTTTTACACATGCGTTAATGCATTAATAATGCATCATTAATATTGCTGATATTGTAGATGGACTACATCAAGAGGGTGACTGGAATGACAATCGACGAACTCGTGTTTGCGTCGCAGGACTGTGACAGTAGTGATGGAGTGACAACAAAACAATTTTTAATTACTTGAATATTTTTCGATCATCAGTTAACCGTAGTTTAATGGAATATTGGAATGCCTGATTCACAAAATTTGCGTGTGCATGTTAATTTTTTTCAACACACATTAGTTTGTTAGGCGTACGTGTTAATTCAACAGCTCTAGTTGACACCAACATTTTGGTTGCGTAGATATGGTTTGCCGGTCAATTTCCAAGCAATGCTGCTGGCTCCTCAGAAGAAAAGTCAGAAACGGCTGCGTGAAGTGCTGAATCATTTGTACGGTCACCTCGACAACAGTGCAGCCGGACCCGCCGGCACTGATGTCAGTTCTAATCTCTTCATTTTTGAGAGTTTTGGATTATTTGTTCTGAGTGATTAGAACATTTAACTTACTTTGCTATTGGAAAAGTCTGTTGTATAAATGCCCGCGGACTCAAAGCGGCCCACTCACTGTTGATGCCTTATTTCAGTTTGTCGACATACAATCTTAAAATGCATACACATTACACACTTACCGTTAAATAAATAGCATATTTTTAAAGATTTGCGGTCTCAGTGATTTTCTGGACTGAAGCATGCACTACCTAGTATGAGTTCATTATTGTAAATGCCCAGATGACTTGCATTTCACAAGGTAGTGTAGCGACAATATTAAAGTGAGGTGGGCAAAGCTATAGTCATTTATGTCAAGTTTTTTTGCAATGTTGTGTGCCAAAAATTATTATACTCAACCAATGTTCCACAAAGCTATTCAAGAAAGTGGCTTCATTTTTGCTAGCCCACCCTGTAGAAATATGGCTGTTGTCATACTTTTTACATGCAAAAGCAGCTACTGCTTTAGCACGTCTTAGCCATCGCAATTCTGTCCATCCATTTGTCACACTGGTGGATCAGTCAAAAATGGTGCAAGCTAGGATCACCAAATCTTCACTGTTGGCTGCCTGAAAGACTCTAGTTTTAGGAACCGTAAAGCTTTTCCATAAATTCGAAGGGGGTCACTCCAAACGAGGGCGCTAAATGAGAGGGGGTGGGAAAAATTTGCGATTTTCAGCCAATAAGTTGCTGTATCTCAGCAACGGTGCGAAGTGGTGCCTAGCTTACTATTAATCACTAATAGGAAGTCGAACACTGGCTCTCAATTGGTGCCGAATTCAATGACCTTGAATGCCAAAATAGGGGGTTTTTATGGATTTTGGGGCAATTTTGGACTGCGACACAGATTTCAAGAGCGAATTGCGCCAAAATCAATTGAGATAGACATGGAGAAGCTACACATGAAATTTTTAGCATTCAGCATAGATTTCGGTGGTCCAAGTCTCGATTTTCTAGATTCAAAGAAACCTGCGCACTAGGGCATCGAAGAGCGGTACCTCCGTAAAAGTTGTTATTTTACCATTGTTGGCCAGTTTTTTGTGAAAACAGTTGCAGATAGGCATGGGCATGCTGCCTATCACAACAAGCACTAGTGACAAGCTTTTCAGTCGTATCAACATCGATGACTTTGAAAGACCTTGAGCTTCCAAAAGAAGGGTTTTTTTGTTGATTTTTGCGATCTTCGGCTGCAGCGCACACTCCAAGAATGAACCGCAATGAAATGGCTGGAGATAGACCGACAGTTTGCGAACAGGAACTGCTATAGGCCTTCGCGTGTCTCGTGAGCATTAGCTTAAATTTCTTGTTTATCTTTGCGGTATTAGATGTCACTTGGGTTATAACTAGTTAAAATCAGAAGTTGAAAGAAATGTTTGGAGGGACTAGAGGTCTGGTGCTTCATTTGGATAATGAATGTTTTACAGATCAAGGTGGATTCATAGCACTGCCATTATTATTATCGGTAATTCTGTACCGAATAGAACGTAACGCTGGTGTCGTATTATCCTAGCACAAAATCGTCCCATCGTCGTAACGGTGAGCGCCATATGGAGAAGTTACTTGATTGAATAATTGCAGTTTATGATTTGATATATACTTTGTTTTGTTGCCGGTGTATACAGATGGTGGACATTCCAGGAGTTATGGCATCATCAGAGTATTATCCATACGTCTACTACAAGATTAGCATAGATCTATGTTGAACATAGAACTAGCAGTGTGTGCCACACTGCATTACTTGGACTGCTCTATTGAGCAATGCATGTCATCTTGTTATACTGTTATGATGTCAGTGTTAGCTCACAAAATATCCGTTATTGAACCATGAATGTACAGGATGGTCCATAAAAAACGTGGCACTTTACTTTTGTCCATGTCTTTGCCAGTAAGTTATTGACCGATTTTCAAAATTCTTTCACTGACACACTCTGCAGACAATTTGCAGTAATTTGGTTATAATATATCCTACCCACTACTCCATAAATGCATATCTACACTACCTTGTGAAATATAAATGAAATATGAATGCATAATGATAATAACATCAAACATAGTGGTAAATGTAAAAAAAAACACTTCAGACCAATATTGCGGTTAATGGTCTGTATGACACTAAACTGTGTGGGTCTGATGTGTTTTTTCATTTACTTAAATGTTTGTTATTATGGTTAGTTTTTCCTTACATTTATATTTCACAAAGTAACATAGAGATGCTATTATAGTGTGGCGGATTATATAATCGCATTATTGCAAATTGTCCGCAGAGTGTGTCGTTGAAAAAATTTTGAAAATCGGTTAATACTTGGCAAAAATATGGGCAAAAACATAGTTTCACATTTTTTATGAACCACGGTGTATAGAGTGACCCGTAGACCATGAGTGGCTGTCTCGTTGTTACTGTTTAACAAAGTTGTTTTTTTTGTTTTGTTGTACATACATAGAATTTTAATAAACAAGTTACGAGCCATTTGGCTGGGCATTTTAGTTGTAACTAAATGCTGCACTTAATAAGTTTGACAAATTTACCAAAATTAAATACAACCTTTATATTCGTTGTTTTTGTTGACGTTTTGGCAACCGCTGCTGCCTTCGTTGGAATGACTGTCCACCAGGTGTTGCTACGGCGGACAGTAAGTAGTCATAGATGTATGGAAGTAGGTAGGACTCCTCGTCTTGGTTCATCGACTTGTCTTGTTCTTTCCTGATGTGTATCGCTTTCCTGACACCTGGCCGACAGTCGTTTCAAAGAAGTCAGCAACGGTTGCCGAATCGTCAACAAAAACAATGAATATAAAGGTTGTATTTATTAAGTTATGTTTAAACTTATGAGTCGGTTCAAAGATAAATCTTGCACACTGTTGCTTTTTAATGTTAACACTAGAAATACGGAAGTTTCTGTTGAGAGATGTGGCACAATATTCTAGTCACTGTAGTTTAGAGATGCTCTGATTATTGGCTAACAATTAATATTGACCAGTTATCAATTTAATATAATCGGCATCTGCTTATCGGCCGATTTTGACTGTTTTTCTGGTAACATAATAGTTCATCACGCAAGAGTGCAGTTTATAAATAGCATAGTTGCTCAGCAGTGGCATAGACAAGGGGGAGCAGGCCTTCCCAGTCCTCCAGACAAAACATTAGCATACCTTTAAACTGTACTAAATTTGCCAATTTGATCAGTTTATTCTCAGGAAAATGATTTAAAATGTTGCCAGCAGATCTCATCTTTTAAAGCTAAAATGCGCCAAATTCACAGCGCTTCTCCAGTCCTCTTAGCTGGATTTTACGGAAATGAGGGGGGGTAAATGGGGGAGGAAAGGGAGTGGAGCAACGAATGTGGGAAGGGAGGGAAAGGGAGATGAGGCTCCTCCCAATTGAAATTTCTGGCTACGCCGCTGTTGCTAAGTTCTAATGACCATTGTAATTTCTAAAGTCTTTGACAACAAGAGAAGCCTGGCTGAAAGGCAGCCGCAATCCTGCTTGTTTCATCAAGTCATGCTCAATGTTGGCTGCATTTTGTGACTTTTACTACAATTGGTAGTGAGCCGACTTATAGTCAGCTTCTGCCTTAGCTGTGCATCTCTGCTGTAGCATTTTGCTGTTTTTGTCAACCATCGTTTGCCTGAATTACAGCATTAAACCAATTTGTGGCTATCTTTGTATCTGTCTGTTGCACATAAATTGTTTGGTATCGAAGCGTAGTTAGCGTTTGTTTATGACAGTTTAGCAATCACGTTGGTAGAAAATGATGTTACTTTAGTGTGAGATTTTTCTTCAGTAGCTGCTGTAGATAGTGTTACGTATCTGTGAAATATGTTAATGTGAATAAGCGTGTATATTGTGATTTGTTTAGGATTATTCATCGTAATTTATCATTGTAAGTGTCATTGTAAGTGTCTACTATGATGCTGTGTTTCAAAAGCAGACATTTTCATAATAATTTGCCAATCATATGCACTGCTGTTTCATAAATACAGCATACAATAATACACTGTAACGTTGTAAGTAATTAATAGACTATTTGCAACATTGTACAGGGTGGGCCAAAAAAACGTACCATTTTGCTTTTGTCCATATTTTCACCAGTTATTGACCAATTTTCAAAATTTTTTCACTGGCACACTCTGCAGACTATTTGCGATAATGTGATTATTATAAATCCCACCACACCGTAAATGCGTCTCTACACTACCTTGTGAAATATCAATGAAATATGCATACATAATGAAAATAACAAACAAACATTTTGGTAAAATTAAAAACAAACACTTCAGACCAACATTGCAGTGAATGGTCTGTATGACACTAGGCTGTGTGGGTATAACATAGTCTAGTGTCATAAGAATCATTCATCACAATGATGGTCTGAAGCGTGTTTTTCCATTTACCTAATTTTTTGCTATTATCGTTAGTTTTTACTTACATTTACTTTTTCATAAGGCAGTGTAGAAACGCATTTACCATGTTATGGGATATACTGTGTGGTGCTAAAAAACGTCCCGAAATTTGTGTAAATATAACGGCACGTATGCTTTATGGAGATAAATTTTGCTTCGCACATTTATTGACCAATCTGACTTATTTATAAATTTCAGTGACTTCGCTAATGACATCACCGAATACCGCTTAATGACGTTAAATAAGTTAAAAATCATTCAAGTGTAAGCTCATTAAATACAAGAAAAACAGTATTTATAGTCGAGCTGCAGTGTATTTTGACCACCTAAAAGCTTATCATCTGATGTTAGTGATAGGCCCCGTGCTTTTTATTGTTGTTCAAAGTTCCTGTGATGATACACTGAAATTAGCAGGCGACAACTGAATTCGAGACGGTGTGAATTCGAGAGGGTCTAAATGCCGTGGAAAGTTTCGACTTTCAATACATTGTGATGTGTTTCCAGTCCCATCAGCATTGTATGAATTTTGGGCATTTTTTTCTCAAATGCATTTGATGATATGCATCACTGGTTATCAAATCTATCGGTAGCTGGTGGTTTGCCGACTGTTGTGTACTAGGGGTGATGACTCGATATCAGGATTTCAATTTCGCTGCAGCCGAAGATTGCAAAAATCAATAAAAACCCTTTATTTCGAAAGTTCAGGGTCTTTCAAAGTCATCGATGTTGATACGACTGAACAGCCTATCTGCAACCGTTTTTATGAAAGACTGGCCAACAATGGTAAAATAACGACTTTTACGGGGGTACCGCTCTTTGATGCCCTCATGCGCAGGTTTCCTTGAATCTAGAAAATCAAGACTTGGAATTTTGAAATCTACGCTTAATGCTGAAAATTTCATACGCAGCTTTTCTACGTCTATCTTAATTGGTTTCAGCGCAATTCGCTTTTGAAATGTGCCTCGCAGCCCGAAATCGCCCAATAAATCTAAAACCCCCTATTTTAGCGTTCAAGGTCATCCAAGGTCATTGAATTTGGTGGCAATCGAGAGCCAGTGTACGACTTCCTATTAGTGATTAATAGTAACCTAGGCCCTATCT
>Ga0209671_1004969_pt1 | contig 13323 bp, 9 predicted proteins | sample WorMetHERISLAND2_2_FD_187401 | JGI IMG/M metagenome (GOLD analysis project Ga0209671, IMG submission 187401) | Marine gutless worms symbiont microbial communities from Max Planck institute for Marine Microbiology, Germany - Olavius geniculatus... | ecosystem: Host-associated > Annelida >... | reverse complement strand
GTGATGTGCAGATCTGACTCCTGCGACGTTTTAAGTAAAGTTTTCTGCCAAGAAAAAAATTACCGAGCAAAGAAGTTGGCCAAAAAGGTTTCCAAAAAGCTAGTTTTTGTCATTGTTGAATAAGTTGCTCACTAAGATTGATCAAACCAGCACTGTGGATCGCAAACCCGGCAGTGGTAGAAAAGCGTAAGATAAGAATTGCTAACAATATTAATTCACCCAACGAGCTGGTATAAGTCGACAAAATGTTATCATTATTATCACTGGTACTTTGCTTCATATAGAGATTTTTTGGATCTTGATGTTGCCTAGCCTAATATTGAAGCCTTTCAACCTTTCAATCATACGATATTAGATCTGAGCTGTTCATAGCAAGGCTAAGTGTTGAAGCATTTCATAAATGACCAGGTTAATGTCATTTGTCACTAAGTGTGTAATTGTAAGGTATAATTATTTTTGTGAGATATGATCAATGTTGACAATATTACAAAGTGGAAAATATTACCTTGTGAACTTTGTAAAAAAATGAACAATTAAAAAGTAAAAATATGAGCGGGATTTGAAGCCTGATCTAGGACACTGATGTCATATACGTTACTGATCTTTCACCAAGGATTCTGGCTAAATTGATTCAGATGATCTGTTCAAACTCTGAATGTATATTTTACAATTTTCAACCTACAACTGGTGGTTTCTAACTTGGTCACTAGTAGTTTCTCTCAATGTGCTGCATTAACATGATACCAAGAAAGTATGTTTAGTTTATAATAGTTTTACACTCGATTTGTGCAGTCTGTTTTTGTATTGTCTGTTGCAGCCACATCTGCGAATATGGTAAGAGTATTGCAGTATTTCATTAGTAAGTGATGCATACCAAGTGATCTAAGATCATACTAGATATATAACTACTAATGCTAGTCAATGCATGTTTGCTAATATAATGCTATTCTAACTTAAAAAATAACTGTACATCATACAAAATAGTGGTGTAAGTCTGACAGTTTAGAAACATAAAATTTACATCATCTTGTTGATGTCATGCATGGATATTCTGAGCATGTTAAGTTGCATATGTTTACACATCATTGATTACACCTGAAGAGGGGTCATTCAAAATATATGTCACGCCTGAAGGGGGAGGGGATCAGATGGAGTGTGACAAAGTGTGACAGGGGAAAGGGGGAGTTCAGGAACATGTGATGTCACACTTTTGTGAAAAATTTTTATATCCCTAAACAATGTTTGTCGTAGGCCTACTTGTTAGTCTCTGATAAAATGCCTACAGATTCAGACACAGTAGGACGTTGGCTGTTATGACTCGAACTGTTCTTTCATTGCCAACTACTGTATGTAAACTGTAAAATAATGTTCGAAATGATTATGATGATGGATGGATGCATTTATAAATATATTCTATTTATGGGTAGATGAATAACTTTTGGCTGGCTTGGTAATTATAGTGCTACATTTAGTAAGATGCATACAGTTGAGGGGGAGGTTATGTGGCCTGTGACAATATTTTCATAGGGGGGTTGGCCATGTGTGACAGTTTGTGACAGAGGGGAAAGGGGTGGGTCAGTTTTGGTCAAAAAAAGCATGACTTTTTTTTGAATGGCCCCAGAGTGATGACAGTGTTACACCATCAGTGCTAAGTGTTACTTTGTTCAAAAACTCTGCATGTTTTTCAACACATTTTTGCTAAACTGTGTGTATGTGAACAGCCGCTGATGTTTTGTGATGATTTCTGGTATCATAATGCTGGTAGAATAAACAGATATGTGCTGTGAATGGCCCTGTTTGTGCACTATGATGTGTCTGTCATTAATTTGTTTGTGAAAACTGTAGTGAGAGAGTGTTGCCAAAAAAGCAAATGAAGTTAACTTTGTAACTGTTTACACCGTGCACAGAAACTTTGTTACTTTTTTAGTTAGTATACCAGCATGAGTGATATGTGATGGTGTGTTTTTACGTGCCTTGGAAAGGGGAAGAGGAGGATAGAATGTGAAGGGGAGCAGAAAAGGGGAAGGGAGGGGAAAGATACCAAATAGAAAGGAAGATAAAGATAGGGAAGGGGAGTAGAGAGTAAATATGTGGTGGGAAAGGGGGAAAGAAAGAACAGGAATGTAATGGGTAACTTGAGCCCAATTTTGATTCTAGATTCAGGTGGATAAAAGCCCCTATATGGCCATTTCCACTTTCCAGCCATGTCGTGTGGCTTCACTATCATACTTTGTTTCCATAGCTGATTTTCTGCATTGTCAACATTTTATTCTGTGCTCTCACTAGCATCGTGGACAGCTGTGAAAAATTTCTCACAGGCAGATATCGTACAGTCTTATATGTTGCAATGCTACACGTCGTGGGTGAGATTTTATGCCAATTCGTGTGTCTTAAAGGTTTTGAATGTCTGAGTTTTTTGTTTTCATAACTGCTTGATTGACACCGACTTTGAGTGATTGTTGTCTCTGAATATATTACATCGCATTTTATGTTTTGACTTGTGTGATACAGAATGAAGTGGGGTTCATTGGTCTGGGTAACATGGGATCACACATGGCCCGCAGTCTAATGAAGAAGAATTACAAGGTGATGGTCTTTGATGTCAATGATGATGCGGTTAAGGCAGCTGTTGAGGATGGTAAGCAGACTCATCGTGAAATATGCTCAGCTTGCACTGAATACTTTTTAATATTCCAGTTTATTACTAACTTTCTCATTTATGTTACAAGATTAAATTGCTGTCCTTACGCTAGAGTGTATCAGTGCCATCAGTTGCATGTTAAGAATGACATCCAGTCTATAAAAAATTCTACTTTGGCAGTTCCCAAAAGTTTTTTTTTTTTGGGGGGGGACTGGTCTAACCTAGAGTTACTCCCAGAAAACCAGGCCTGCTAAACAGTAACAAATAGTAGACCGTGGGCCAATAAAAAACGTGCCACTTTATTTTTGTCCATATCTTCGCCAATTATTGACTGACAGCAGACAATGTGCAATAATGAAGTTGTTATATATCCCATCACACCGTAAGTGCATCTCTACACTACCTTGTGAAATATAGATTTAAGAAATACCAATGATAATAATAAACATTTGGGTAAATGAAAAAAACTCCTTAGTCCAACATTGCACTGAATGAACCATATGACACTAGACTGTGTAAGACCCACACAGTCTAGTGACATACAGATCATTCGCTGCAATGTTAGTTTGAAGTGTTTTTTGTTCCATTTTCCAAAATGTTTGTTTGTTATTATCGCTATATATGTATATTTCACTTATATTTCACAAGGTAGTGTAGAAACGCAATTATGGTGTGGTGGAATATATAATAATTACATGATTGCAAATTGTCCACAGAGTGTGTCAGTGAAAGAATTTTGAAAATTGGTCAATAATTCACAAAGATATAAACAACTAAAGTGGCACATTTTTTATTGGCTCACTCTGTAGTTGAAAATAATAGTTTAAATAGCTTACTTGTCTCTGTTATTTGGACCCTTCTTAGATTTTTGGCCTTGTTTTTTGGCCTAGTGTATTCAGTGTGTGGCACAGGTTTGCTGGATGTAAAATTCTCACTAGTGACACTTTGTGGTTAGCATGGTTGTGGCAATTAATAGGCCAGATGCTTTCTTTCTACCAACCATAGTGCTAAAACACTGAAAGTATTATATCTCTTTCTGACTTCAGCCAAAAATAGCTTTCGTGGTTATATTGCAAAGTTGTCTTTATGCTGGAGTGTACTAATGCCATCAGTTGGATGTTAAGAATGACATCTAGTGTATAAAAAATTCTACTTTGGCAATTTTCAAAAGTTTCCAAGTAGTATATTTTTCGGACTTCAACAAAATATAGCTTTTGTGGCTATACTGCAAAACACTAGCACTAGCAGCATTATATGCATACATGCATATTCCAATAGCAGCAGTTAGTTAGACCTCGGGAAAAGTGGATTCATTTTTTGGTACATTGCGCTGCGCCATTTTGTTATTCAGGAGCTGCAAGGGGTGAATCGCCTGCTGATATTGCAGCGAAGCACAAACTGATTGTTACCATGCTTCCATCTAGTCTAAACGTGGCCGCAGTCTACACTGGAGAAAATGGCATTTTACAGTTCAGTTACACAGTCATATGGTTTGATTCAGTAAACATTAGTAACTCATAGCATTCTTCAGTTGTTAATAATCTTACAGTTGGCATTGCAGCAATACATATTATGTACGTGGTTTATTTGCAGCACAGTGGGTCAAATTTTACTTACTTTAGTTCTTTATTTTAGATCTTTCAGAAGATGTGTTGTTGTTTTTTCCTCTTTCAGTTTTTAAGCCTAATGGCAGCTTTATAATCTGCTAGCTGCTCCTATCGTTAGCATCTCACTTTATAATCTCATAATGCTATTTAAGATGTTGCTTAACATTTGCATTTTGCAGGCGCTTTAATCCTGTTGTTGTAGATTTGCCCAACGTCCTCCCTTCTATTACATCCTACAACAGTAAATAAATTATGGTAACACTCAGAGAAGAAAGTAGTTAAGAAATTATGGTAACACTCAGAGAAGAAAGTAGTTAAGAAGTCCCAAGGCTTGTTGGCAGATTAGTCATTGGCGTAATGTTTTAGTTATTAAGCACTTGCATTTGTGACTGTATAAGGGTTGCTAAACAGAATTTTGTGACTGACTGGCTGGCTGATTGGGCGCAGTGTGTGGATGTAATGCTGTAGTGGCGTGCAGTCGGGAAGCTTGCTGATTGACAGTAGCACCATTGATCCTGCTGCTTCATGTGACATGGAGCAGCAGGCAGCGAGCAAAGGAGCTGTTTACATGGATGCACCAGTCTCTGGAGGTACTGTACACCTATATATATATGCGATATACATAGCGTGATATACATTATACATAGCCTCACATTTACTTCTACCTCGGTTCATTATCTCGATGTGTTACGCTGTTTCATGGGGTTTCATTCATGATACTACTGTTACTAGTCACGTATGTAAAAAACTTACCAGTTTACAACTGTGTGTAATGACGATGTGATGATATCAGTCCTCTAAAACAGCAAAAATCATTTGGGTAACCTTAGATGCGGCTATGCATATGGCGTCCTTACAAGCTGACTTTAGTTGGTTATCACTAACATAGTCTAAAGCCTTCTTCATTTGATGCTATTTGTCGTATTAGGCTTACTTGCCCAATGTTTACTGATTAGCGTAGCAGCCGAAAATGTTTCTGTTAGCCTATGGCTTAGCTAATGGTAGGCCTAACAAGGAAGCGAAAATATGACCCTGTGCCGACACAATATCGTTATAGTCAATTTTGTCCCAAATTTCGTTGCCATGGCAACGGTGGTCAACCAGGAGTAAATATAAATGTCACCATTAATTAGGCCATCCCCAAAAAACCCTATCCTAGAACCAAAAATTACGACTATCTTGCACACAACCGAAGTTATAACAGTTTAAAGAATTTTTTTCCCATAGGTGCCATTGTAATTTTTTCGAATTTTTCGAATAAATAAGTGAAAAATAAAATTTTTTATTTTATAACAATAAAAAGGTACTTTCTTGCGCAGAACCGCGTCATTTGACGTATTAAGCATAAAAATCGGTCTAATGGACTCGCCTGTAGGCGAGTTCAAGAACCAAAAAAAGTGTAGTAAATTTCGAACAGGAGGGGTGTATATTTCAGCTATATGGGGAGCAAAAACCCCTGGGTGGACTGAGCCCAAATTTTTTTGGTGGTAGGCGTCCACGACGTAATCACGCCATTCAAATTTGGTGACAATCGGTTCAGGGGTTTTGGGTTGGCTGAGGGTCAAAGTTTGCCTTTTCCAAAATACTTTGAAGGTCATCCTTACAACACTCACACTATCGTGTGAGGTGTGATGAAGTTTGTCATCTGTGGTTTCATTGTATAATAGTACATTTTTTAGTTCTCATTAATGATCTTTTTAGGTCTTTCTAGTTTCAGCCTGCCATCACAAATTATTGGACTGTTTACCATAGTACTGAATTTGTGCACATCATTTTTATTACAGGTTTTCACGTTTATTTTTATTTTTTATCCAGCAGACTAAACCGACAGTTTTCTAGCAATTTACCCAGATTTCATTTTTTTATATGAGAAGACAAATTATTGATTGATGCAGACTGAGTATGCGTTTTGTTGCGTAGGAGTGGTTGCAGCAAGAGATGCTCTGTTAACATTTATGGTTGGTGGGTCGAAGTTTGATGAAGCTAAGAAGGTGCTGGAAAATATGGGCAAGAACGTTATACACTGCGGACCTGTAGGCACGGGACAGGTTTGTAATTAATGCGATGCAGGCTTACTGTTTCACTGGCACACTCTCAGATTATTTAGGTGACAGAATAGCACTAATAGTAATAGACACTGTTTGTGGTGCCGTCATTATGATGGGTACGGTGACACTTAATCGCGCGACAGTTAATTGGTGACAGTTCATCGCAGCAACAGTTAACCGGAACGACAGTTAACTGCGGGACACTTAATCACGCGACGAAATTGCTTAATATACAGTTGGCTTACTGTTTGCGTAGTGTTCACGTGTGTGCATAGTAGTTTAGTTATTAGCCTAGTTAGATTCTCGTGCTTTCTATCATATTTAAAAGTACGATAAATAACAGTTGGTTTGCCCTTACGCCTACTACTAGTACCGAATACGACATCCATTATTGCTTAGATAACGTTACTATTCCAGGTAAAATGAACAGGAGCTCTATTCAGTGCTTCAGTGATAATTAGTTTGGCTTTTGCTGATAACGATTTTAAGTCGACCAGGGGTAAGGTTAATTGCGGCTAATTACGGTGCTGGACGCGTAACAACTGCTCGCCCGATGAAGTGTCGTGGAACCCATTATGATACTGGCAATGCAAGTGTTTAACCAGTTCATGTGATGAATTTAGCATGGTCCGCTTGAGCCATAGATTCATATTGGCAGCAGTAGTACTTAATTCATTGTGGCTATTTATTACTGTTTGGTTTGAATGCTACACTCGCTTTACCAACCCATGGAGGATAGAAGGCTGAATCAACCTGGTAGCACGCAGTCACCCATCCAAGTACTAACCCGGCTGGGCGTAGGGCAACTACGTTGATCAACGTCAATGTATTGTTGCACCGTGCGGCCATGCCACCAACTACTGCATTAGTTGCACTTTTTTTACTACAAAAAAAACAGAAAATGCCTGGTAACACTAAGAGAAACCTGAATCTAAGAGAAGTAGTCTGCTCCAGTAGACTGATGTACTGACAGTGGAATTATGGCACACAGCACAGTGCATTCTTCTTTTATTTTTGCTTTTGTCCTTCTTTACTGAGTGGATTTTTTCAGCCTACCCAAGAGCATTTATTATTTCTTTTCCGAGTGACAATAAACTGCCCAATTGTGTCTGCAGGCGGCCAAGATCTGTAACAATATGCTGCTTGCTGTGTCTATGATTGGAACAGCCGAAACCATGAACCTTGGACTCAGGTAACGTAATAGTGTGCTCTTACTTATTTTCATGTTGCAGTTGCAGACAAAATGCTGACTCTGTGTAACATGTTGCTTACTATCATGCAGACTTTTGCTGCATTTACAAATTTTGTAGTGAAAGCCGATTGGCACTGATATTGTATTATATTATATCTGTAACTGTAGTGAAGCAAATGATGCATACAGTATGTCACTGTCATATAACTAGGGCCCACAGTGTTCTGCGGGCCGCAGAATTTTGAGCCGAGCGGCAGAATTTGCCCTTTTCTGGGAAATGTTGTTGTGGAATTTTACGGAATTTTGCAGAAGTTCAGAAATGACCAATGATTAGTACGATCGTCCGCTTGATAACGTAATTAGACTAACTACGCGGTGTTTCATAAAAAGGCACCCTTTTTGTTTCTTTTATAACTCAGTCGAATGGTGATCAATTTCCATGAAATTTTTAAGAGATATAGCCGAAGAAATACAAATTCAAATTTTTTCAACAAAATGTGGATGTTAGTTAAATATTTTTTGCTAGTCGTAATGTAATGCTGATGTCATAATGTGTCGTGTGTACAAACTGGTTTGTCTCAACTGGTTCTGTTAGTAGCTGCCCTGCTTTGATAGTGAACTTTATCTGGTTTACTGATGAAAAATGTTCATCGTACTAGCACTTAGCAACATGGAGGCATAAAATCAGGTGTCTTGCAATCCAAAAACTCATCCATCTCATAAGCAGAGTGTGCTGGTTCACTGTCTTGCTGAAGTGCGTAAAAGTTAAGCTATCCCCACAAGTGTATGAAAATGATCGTTTTGGGCATTTTTGTGGCTACAATGTTATAAATTCAACGGTTTGTCATCAATAAACCAGATAAAGTTTGCCATCGACACAGGGCAGCTATTCAGTAAGTCTAAGTCTGTCAGTGTCAGTTCCAGTTTCAACAAGCCAGTTTGTACTCACAGCACACTATGACGTCAACATTATGTCACAACTAGCAAAGAATATTTAACTGTCAGCCATATTTTGTCCAAATATTTTGAATAAGTATTTCTTCAGCTAGATCTGGTAAAAATTTTGTGTAAATTGATCATCATTTGACTGAATTATGAAAGAAAGAAAAAGGGTGCCTGTTTAATGAAACACTGTGTATATCACAGAGAAAAATCAAACTATACTGCCTAAAACTGCATCTCTACTAATAATTGCCATTGTAACACGGCTTAATCGAAAATAAACACAATGTGACTAATTGACAAATTACACTTTTGAAAAGAAAAAAGATTGATAATTTTTTGTATGTTGCTAGCATAACTGAGCATCATGCCAGCCTCAAAAAAGTGAAGTTTTTTAACAGAATAGAGCTTAGTTTGCGCACAAATGGAAGGCCGCAGTAAGCCGCGGAATTTGGACAATTCTGCCGGGGTGAGCCACAGAATTTTGCCGCGGAAAACTATGGGCCTACATATAACCAACAAACTGTGGATTTGCCAAGCTTCTCAGCACTTTCAAGTGCGGTCAACAGTTTGATTCATGCATACTGCAAACATGAACATCCAGCCTAGTTTCTGCCATTGTGTGGACATGATTCATTTGCAATACTCTATGTGGTGCTATATAAATGTGTTTTGATTGATCGATGCTGCAGACTAGGTCTGGAGCCAAAGCTGTTGGCTAAGATACTCAACAGCAGCTCTGGCCATTGCTGGTCAAGTGAAAGTTACAACCCGTGTCCTGGGGTCGTTATGGGAATTCCTTCAAGTAACAACTACCAAGGCGGATTTGCCACGGGACTTATGACGAAGGTTTGTTGCTGCTACTAAATGTCAAATGTAGATTTATATAGCACATTATCGTAAAAACCTCTAATTCACTGGACACACTAATACTGCGAGAACAGTTGTTCAGCGACTGTCTGAAATGATCCGTTCATGCCTGTGGCTGTTACATTGCAGCAGTTAGTATTAAAGATATTTGCATAGGTCTCTGCTGATTATAACTAGTCTTTGACATGCCCATTTGACCATTCTATTGGACATGAGAATGTGAAGTAAAAATTTAGCTATAAAAGATTACTGTACTGTTTGAGCTGTGACTGATTTGCAGTGGTGCAAGTTAGTCACAGCAAAGTTAAGTTTGGCTGGGCAATGAATTGTTTGATTATTATTAATTGCTTTAAAAAATGCTTAATTTTTAGATGGGAATGTGCCTAGATTCAGTGTGGGAGCCCAGCATTGTGAAAAACACTGTATAAGTGCTGTTATGATAGATGTGACTTGCCGTTGTAGGACCTTGGTTTGGCACAGACGGCCGCTGCATCTACTGTAAGTCCAACTCCAATGGGTGCCCTAGCGCTGCAGCTCTATCGACTCATGTGCAATGCTGGCTACACCGCCAAAGACTTCTCATCCGTCTTTCAGTTTCTTCAGGAGTCTGAACATTGAATTCCTCTGTGGCTGAACACTGCTGATATCACAGAAGCTTTATTGAGATATTTTTGTATGTCCCATGCTATGCTGCACTTTTTGACTTTTATTTAACCGGTCAGTTTTGTCGTGTTCACCATATAAGCCTTCGTTGCCTTGAGTTCTATGTTGAAAGTTGATTGTATGCATTGAAGCTGGGAATGGCATTCCAGTTATTTTCGCTGGTTTCTCTGTGAACGCTAGCAGACCTTGTTTAATCATTGGAAGACATGGGGATGAATTGTCTGGTTTGGCAAAAGTGAAGTTTGTGCGCATCTGTTGCCTAAGCTTTGTAGTCTATGCAGCATTTTGAATGTCTGAAACCTGTTCACTGATTGTTGTTAATCCATGTGGTGTCATGACAGTGTAATGTTTTACAACATCCTCAGTTATTATATATCAAGTGGCATTGTTAGAGTTATGAAGTGCATTGGGACCAAGGTATGGTTATATGTGGCCAGAAGTTGATCTACAGGGTGGGCCAAAAAACCGGACCTGTTTGAGCATTGATAACTCAGCAATGGTTACCTGTAGAAAGGTGTGTGATATGTCAAAAGTTTTAGAATGTTGTAGACAAAAAGGCCGAACTTGCATAGCAAATCATTTAAATATTCTTTACCTAATTTGCATAAATCTTCATTACCCCTGATATTTGGCATTTGCCTGCACTCCCATGTGCCCGAGTTCATTGAAGTCAAAAACTCACTGCCAAAACGTCCAGATTTAAATTCTGTGAATTATTCAGTGTGGGGGCATTGCAACAAATAGCATGGTCACAAAATTTCAGTAACTGACCAGCTGAAACGTGTGCTAATCGAATGCTGGGTTCACCTGATCCTAAACACATTGACTCCAGCGGTCGATCAGCTGCCTAAAAGGACTGATGACGGTTATGAATGCAAAAGCTGGGCAACTGCCTAGGTCGAATTTCATCTAAACTCAACATATGTGTTAATGATTGTTGATATTTCACTGTATGCTGAATGAAAATCAACTTCAATTCATGTGTTACTGCAAATTTGGCATGATTATAGGGATGGGGTAAATTGTGTAAATCAGGCAAAGAATATTTAAATGCTGAGACATGCAAGATGTACACTTTTTCCGTACACAGTTTTGAAACTTTTGGCATATTACGCACCTTTCCATCAGTTAACATCGCTAAGTTATAAAAGCTCAAATATCCATGTTAAATCCATGTGTTACAGTCAAATTTGGCAGAATTTCGGGGGTGACAAATATTTACGCAAATTAGGCAAAGAATATTTAAATGCTTCACTATGCAAATTTGTAGTTTATTCTTTACAACATTCTAAAACTTCTGACGTATCACACATCTTTTTTACCACTAACCATCGCTGAGTTGTCAACGTTTAAACAGGTGCGGTTTTTTTGGCCCACCCTGTATGTTGGTCATTCCAATGTCTGTCATAGATTTCTGCACCAACGTTATTGCACTGTGAAAGCAGAAGCCTGTCTGCCGGCCTCATGTAGCAGAATAATGGTACAGCTTTTATTGTGCAGCCATCCTATAGGCTGCATACACATCTGTTTGTCTAACTGGAATACAGAAAGGCACAAACGGTCGGCCAATTTCTAGCCCAGGCCCGTTTTAGGCCCACTAAAGTTCAGAACAGGCTTGGGCATGCCAAAAATAAGTGGCGCAGTCCGGCCACGGCGGCCAGTCGAACTTCGGGCCCGGTTCGGCTCAGCTCATTTTGTTTAATAAAATTTTTGGGGCCACCTGGTCCATGGCAGGAGTCCAATGGTGACCTAATTTACTGTCAACGCTCGAATTGTTGGACATTTGGGCGGACAGCCACATATCATGTTGGCATTCGCTGCTGTAATGACGTCCTTTTCTTTTTGCTAACCCTACATTGTTCAATGTTCATAGTTTGGTCAAAGCGTTCACTTTGGAAGACTGTGTTAATTTCATATCGGTCATATGCCAACGGAACTACTGCAGTGTTTGTATTGTTGTATTGTACTACAGCGTAATTGATACGTTGTGATTAGTGCTTGAATGCTGTCCACATGTGGCTGGTGTCTTTTTTTCTGTTGAAGACTTTCATATAATGTTATGCTGTGAAACTTTTGTATGTCATGTGGCATAATTAATGCGACCATAGAAGAGTACCTTTAGTGTGTTTTTGTTGTATTTAGTGGCATTGAATATGCAAACTGTGATTATACATTTCTTTTTGTATAAATGCTATCCGTCTACACCGTGGGCCATGAAAAAATGTGGCACTTTACTTTTGTCCATATCTTCACCAATTATTGACCAATTTTAAAAATTTTTTTACTGCCACACTCTGCGGACAATTTGCAGTAATGAGATTATCATATATCCCACCACACCATAAATGTGTCTTTACACTACCTTGTGAAACATAAATTTAAGATAACCTAACGATAATAACAAACATTTAAGTAAATGAAAGAAAACACTTCATACCAACATTGTGGTGAACGATCCGTATGACACTACTGTACACTAGATTGTGTTTGACTCACACAGTCTAGTGTCATACGGATCATTCACCGCAATGTTAATCTGAAGTGTTTTTTTTCAATTTCACCAAAATGTTTGTTATTATTGTTATACATGCATATTTCATTCATATTTCAAATTTTGAAAATCGGTCATTAATTGGAGAAGATATGGACAGAGGTAAAGTGCCACGTTTTTTATGGCCTAACCTGTATGCCAGTGCTGTTTAAATCATGCTAGTAGCAATGTTTTTTTTGTTATTTTTCGCTGACAGCTGTATTTGTGAAATGTCCCTGAAGTTGGCTGTCATGCTTGCTTGTCATCGGTGCCTTAATACTGATCGATGTTAATCCCGTTAATTAACAAACCGTGACATTATTTTGGTATGGTAGTATTTTTGACTGTTTTTTACAGCTTTATTTGTCAGCCATTGTCATAGTTAGTTGTCCATTTAAGGAAATTCATTAAACTTAAAGTAAATATAAACTACAAATTTGGGGCAAAGCCCAACGTGAGTCCGCCCGGTGCCCTAAGTCCGATTGGGAAAAAATTGAGGGGGGTAAAGACTGGGGGGAGAATTTCCCTGGCATCAAAGTCACGTGGCCCGAACTCAAATGCATTGGTACACGCCGAACGCGCTTTGTCGACTTAGGGAAGGTCAACATTAGTGCTTATAACTTTGTTCGTTGTGGATGGAATTTCACAAAAAAATTTTTTTGTTCAACGCCGAAAGGATCGCTCTTGTCAACGCCGTTTAGATTTTGTCGCTATCTTCATCAATTCCAGAGATATTTGCAGTCAAACTCGAAAGTTGTCGTAAAACGTACTACATTTTGGACATTTTTTGCCCTCCCAAATTTTAAGGGGGGCGGTGCCCCCAAAATTCG
>Ga0209671_1004968_pt1 | contig 13325 bp, 8 predicted proteins | sample WorMetHERISLAND2_2_FD_187401 | JGI IMG/M metagenome (GOLD analysis project Ga0209671, IMG submission 187401) | Marine gutless worms symbiont microbial communities from Max Planck institute for Marine Microbiology, Germany - Olavius geniculatus... | ecosystem: Host-associated > Annelida >... | reverse complement strand
GTATTGGCATCAGATTTCATTCGTGTTGTTACTTTATGGTCAGCGCATCGACACTCATCTGACCGACCCTCCTTTAGGGACTGACAGAGGCTTCCCGCTGGTGTTCGACCATCGCACCAACGAGGCACAGTTCATCCGCCTTCTTCGAAGAAGAAGCCGTTGACCGCTACCTTTATGCCTGGGTGAGGACTGGTGAAGGACTAGCGCCCCGCCGGTTTTCAAGCCAGAATTTTTATGTTCCGTGGGTCTGATGTGGTGACTGTAATCTCTCGTTCCGGGTAGAAACAGTCAAGTAAGTCTTTTGTGACTGCGTATATAGTGTCAAAGTTGCTCTGCATATCGGCGTCGTCGGGTACCTCAATCTGTAGCTGTGATGCGTGCTGAAGAAACAGCTCTTGCTGCGTCGGCGATCGTTTGCGGAAGACACGTCGTTCTCTGCGTTTGTTGAGATTGCTCAGTGGCTCGCCGATATACGCAATGACGGCCTAAACAAACCAAACCAACACAAAACAAACCCAAACAAACACAGTGCTTTTGTGACTTCGCTATTGTGATTTTTTTTACATAACTCACAATCACAGTCGCATACGCATGCTTTTGCGTAAAAATTATTTAAAATTATTTTTAAAAAACTATAGTTTCAAAAGATGCCGATAACCTTATCGTTTACCGTGTTTATTCAGAGTTCTTATTAAAACTAAACTAACATCATTTACAATGTATGGAGACACTCAATATGCATCTTTTGCGATACTTTTCACTTAACGCTTTGCGTTTCTTTCATACTGATTCGTTCGCGACACATGACGCTATGCAAATGTGTTTCGATTGATTGATAAACTGCAGGTGACGCTGTCCATCGATCTGGACGACCCGCAGGTGAAAGAATTTAAAAGGTTGATTCCCGTGCAGTTGGCCCAACCTCCCTGGAACAACACTTCCGCTCTCAGCAAGAGAATCACGGTACACGTTAATTTGCCACAGAACTAAGTACACTAATGCTGGTAACTGCAATATTTCTGCAGTACCGGTAATCAGTATAATTATATAATTTTTCATTGCATCAATAGGCAAACAGATTAATTTAGGCCTTCTACACTTGCATAGTCACTTGCCTTATTGTATCTTGCTTTTGTAGATCGGTTTGCTCATTAATTATTTTTTTCGTTAATCAATAATGTTTAAAAATATGAATGGGTGAAAATGAAGTGTAGCCCATACGGCTGTTACAGCTGACTTTGTGCCACATTTGTGGAAAGCAGTCGTTTTGCTTTTTTTCTGCATAGCAATAGTCCTGATACATATTAAGCAATGCATATAGTTGCATAAAGTGCACTGTTGCAACAGGGTTCAATTTACTCGTTGTTTTTGTACGATGCCGTCTATCTTTATATGACGATGATGGATCAGATAGTTTCTGAAGGACTCGACTGGCGCAATGGAACTCTCTGGCTCAACATGGCTCGAAATTGGGTCACCAATGGTTAGTGAATTTTTCACCAAGTTTTTCTTGTGTCGAGGAAAGTGATAGCGTGTATGGTGTCTGAAAAAGACAGCATTAAGTTGATAGTAATGATTATTTATTAGTGAACTTTTTATGCAATTCACGATGCCATTTTTAACTGCGAAGAACTTAATGTCACCGCCTACTTGGCTGGAAAAAATCGTCTCCGAAACGACCAAAATCATACGCCAAGCGAGACGAATAGCTCTATAGTCACTCACTTGCGCACAAAGCTTAGGGTAAGTATTAAGTAATAGAAATGATGATTCTGTTTTTCTCAAACCTGGGAACATTAATTTTGTAGCTTCTACGTTCGTTTCTACGGCGAATTGTAGACATTTAAAAAGCATTGCACAGAGACATGAAACACCATTCGAGTCTGTTGCTTTGTATAACTCGAGAAAATAAAGTCATAGAATGTTTATAATCTCGTGTACTTCGTTTTTTTACATGATTTGGAGTACTTCTTTGCCATCTAAACCTCAGCGTTAAAGGTTTTTAAAAAGAAGTCTAATGGTCATATCGTCGCTTGTACCGTCCGCTTTTTTGCATTAGAACAGATAATAGTAGCAAATTTAAAATACGATTTGTGATTTTTTTGGTGGTTTTAGATTTGTATCAGCTGCATAACGAATTTTACATGCATGTGCGGTAATTTAGACATGTGAGAGTAAAGTGATATGCAGATGATACAAATATAGCTTACATAGGCTTGGTTGCCAGGCTTATAATTGTGCCAGCAAAAATTATCTTAGAGCGTAATCGATTTAGCAAAAACCGAAACCGGTTTAATTTCAGGGTAGAGTTTTCTGCAATCGATTAAGCCGGTTTCGCGAAACCGGGGTTAATTTTTGAAACCGACTCTGGAGCAGGTTTCGCTGGCGAAACCGGAAGCCGTTTGCTTGTTGCTGTTTTGTTAACTTGTAGTTGAATTGTTATCAAATTGTTATCACGTACAGGAATAAAGCTTCAACTGTAAGATGAATTTATTTTTTTCATTAGTAAATAAACTTCGTGCAGACAAATATTTACGATGAAGTTGCGTGGTACATTGCTCGCCATGTTGTTTGTTTACAATCCTACCGTCCTACAGAAACGGCTTGGTGCAATCGATTTACACAGCAAAACCCAAAACCGAAACTGGTTTTGGTTTTTCTAAATCGATTACGGCCTTAGTTTAGACTACTATTAGTTCCATTAATAGCTAATAAAATAAATGTTGCATGTGTACAGGAATGACAGGACCTGTGGTTATAGACTACAAAGGTGATCGTATAATGGACTACCAGGTCTGGTACTTGGCCAGCGGTAGTAAGAAATTCGAAGGATACATGAAAATTCCGCTGACAAAAACCGGACGAAATGCTACAGCATGCGTGGAGTGGCTGGTAAAAAAAACTAAGTACTGTGTTATATCGTCAACTGTGTGTCGTTTGCTTCTGGCGTGGTTTATACGAAACGATTACAAGTTTTTTTGTGCGGCAAGGCTTGTTAATCAAATGCAAGGGAACGACCAAAACTGCCGCATTAGAAAGCCGTAGATGTAACAAAACGCACCCAAATCATGCATTATAAGCTTAGAGCGCAGCGTTTTACTTCAGTAGGTTGATAACTAACGAGAGTGAACGAAGCCGCGTTAGAACGCAGTCTCTTATAATACAACGGAAACGCTAAAATCTATTCTATAAAAGAAGGATGTTTCAATTTTGACTGCTATTGGCTGTGACGTCATATAGACGTCGTCGCCATGGTAACGCATCATCAGCATAATTATAGCCAGTGGCTACGCTGCAGCGTTAAGTGTAGCGTTGTGTATCGGGGTCGCTGGCCGAGTTGAGTCCCGAAGGGCCAAAAATTGAGGCTGCAGGCCGAAATCGAGGCCGCAGGCTAAATTGAGGCCCAAAGGGCCGAAAATGGAGGCCGCAGGCCGATACTATGGCAAAGAGCAAGCGGACAGGTCGCAGTGTGACCTGTCCGCTTGTTTTTTTATTTATATAGTAAAACGTTATATTATCTGGAAACGATATTGCGAGATGACGGACAAAAGATTTTGTATGAAAAAATAGTACAATAATTATTTCTGATTAACTGTTTGCAAAATAGATTGTGTTTTGAAGTAATTACTAAGTATGTATTTTATCGACTATGTTAACTGTAATCACCGTTTTGTGTTTTCTTTACAATGTTTTAGGACGTTGAAATATTTACCGACGAAATCGCGCAACCTACAGCTGGTCGACCGCTTTGTGGTTTTTACAACGAACATTGTCCGCAAGAGAACTCAGGTGATTTTGAAATAGCTGTCTACTATAGCAACTTTGACTGATTAAATTGATTGATAGTTTTTTTACTCAGTTCAGTGTTTTTGCTTTGTTACGTCGTTTCGTTAAACAAAATATTACACTGAGGTAGTTATTGTGGTTGTTGATTGTGTGTGTAGTTCGTGACGCCGTGCTAATAGTTACTGGAGTCTGTGTACTGATGCTGGTCCCCGTCATAAGCTTTGTCGTTTACGTCTACAGGTAATACTCCGTTTGCACAGCTCGACGATCTATGGTAATTAGCATGCTAATTAGGAGGGCGAGCGGGTTGTAATTGGAAGCCTATATAACACGTGATCAGCTGTGAACTAAGCCTAGGTCTACATTTGAGCCATGGGGCGGGGTTCCATCAGGCTTGTCTGATGTTTGCTCGATGTCTGCTCGATGTTTGCTCAATCGTGTAAACGGGGGTATAAACTAGTTAATGATAATGAGTTTAAAAGTACAAGCAGGGCCTACGTTAACATGTTAGTGAGTATAATCCAACTATACTGTGTCTCAGATGAAACAAAGCCATTTTGTTTTTAACACACAATTTTTTACACTTGTAAAACCATTTTTGTAATTTTTGAAGCATATAATTTGCGTACATTTTGCATCTAACGATGTGTGGCAATTGTTTTTTACATCTTAACTATGCAACCACTTTACCGTGCAAAATGTGTAACAATAATAATGTAATGATTTTCGGTAGTGTAAGTTAGTTTTCGGGAACGGTTTAACAAAAGTTAAGTTTAATTACATCAAAAATAGTTCAGCATTTGATCTAACATGTTCACATAGTGTCCTACAGAGCGCTGAGACGGATGGCTGACATAACGATTCCGTGATTCAGATATAGGCTTACCTAATTCTAAAAATTTACATTTCAATTCATCGATATTATCATATTTAGTTTCGTACGCCTTCGCCCGCAGAATGCTCTATACACTATGGTCAACTGGGTTTACGTCAGGCGTATTCGGCGGCCACAAATCAGATGGTATAGAGCGTGGCGTCTCTTAATTTTCGCAGCATTTTCACCTTGTGACGTGCGCTACATATGATACATATGACGTCATTTTACGTCATTATACGACGCACATTAATGTCCATTTCCACTATGGCTGTGCGTTGCGTTGCGTTTGAACGCGTTAAAGCGCTGCATCGTGATAGCTATCGCAACAAAGCAACGCAACGCAACGAAACGCGCAACCGTAGTGGAAATGCTACTTTACACATTTGGCGGAATACTTAATATGCTGTCGATTACGTATTTTTTGTCCCGAATAGCACGGTAAATTTTTTTAAATAGTTAAAAAAACTGCAGAAGTTGTGATGAAAAAGTTTTATTCGTGTCACGACGTATTTGCTGCCGCACTGTGTTAGTGTGTTTTCGTTTTGCAGAAACAAGAAGTACGAAAGAGATCTGCAGACGATGAGATGGAAAATCGACTTTAACGACATTGTGATGTTTACTCACAGGGCACAGAGTCACGCGAAGAACGTACGAATAGCAAACGCTAAAGTGATATTTCTATAAATCACGTTGTAAATATTACAAAATGAAAACTACGAAATTAGTTGCGTTACGAAATACTCCACTTTGCATTTTCACGTTGCTTCCAAAACGTCGTGGCTGACCGTACTTGTAAATTATTGTCAATAATAAATATGTAGGCCTATTCTGTATAGACATAAAAAATAAAACAATAGCTTAGTGTCTATCTAAGCTGTACAGATACAAAAATAAATAGGTCTACCGGTACTAAAGTTTAAAGAAAGCCAAAGCAGTTTATGTCTACTATGCCCATCCATATTTAACTATACTCATATTGTCGCTCATGTATTGTAACACTGTTTTAAGTTTTACGATTATTGCGTTCGCATGCGATGTTGTTCAGTTTGTTATCGCACGCTGAAGTCTGTGATTGGTCATTTACTGTTTTACCACTTTCTACAACGTTCTAAAATATCGCAATATATGATAGATATTATTTTACGATAATCTCAGATGCTGTATGTCGTTATGTTTAAAGCGATATATCACGCCGTGGTCTGATAAAGCGAGTGCCGTCAGCGCCGACAGGTATTCGACAGATTGTACGTCAACTCGCCATAAAACTGGCAATTACAACGGAATTCCAGTATTCGTTAAATTCGTTGAGACAGACAGTCTTACGCTGAGCAGAGATGATATTCTTGAACTCAAATTGGTAATACCGCATCATTTGCACAATGCACTAACTTCTCTTACAAATTTACAGTGTAATTTATTTACCTTACGACGCATATGGCGCAATAAACATTATTGCCATCGTAACTTCGTAAGATGTCTGTGCGTCCGTTCTACTGTAACCGTCATCTATTATGGCCAAACAGATTGCTTTACTTGAAAAGTAATTAAGTGAGTTATTGCCTTATGGTGTTTGCTTGTCGGAGCCCGAACGTCGGCGACTTAAAAAAACGTATTGATTGTGGATTCCAGTCCTGATTAAGATCTTTTTCGGAAATTCTGTCGAAATCTATTTATAATTTACAAAGCACTTTCATAAACTGGAAATACAGAAACAGGTAGTTATAAAATTCTAAAGTGTAGGACCGATGTGGGCAAATCAGGTTGCTCGTTAGTTTCAATGTGTTTCTTTGCTCACGTTATTGGGTGACGCTCACATTACTAACTGGTCGTCAAACACGCCTCATTTACACAAATCGAGAATTGCGCAGTTTGAGAAATAATTAGGTTTGATCATTGCAGTGAAGTGCGGTCGTGCAAACGTGTTTAACACGATTACCCTCCACTGAGCATTGATCGAAAAGCTATTAAATGAGCTAATCGGTTCCGCACTTTCCGCAACTGTCCAATTGCTTCGTTTACGCAAAATATGTGCTATGTTTCCGTGATGCCGTGTTCGGCCTTTTTATGCGCCACTCGGTATATGCGAGTTTGTATTACTAAGTCTAATAGAACTGTGTAAGCAGTGACGTCGCTTGAACGTTATAGATGAGAAACATGAATCACGAGAACGTGAATCAGTTCATCGGACTCTGCACCGACGCACCGCATATTTCTATCGCGATGGTTTACTGCATCCGTAGAAGCATCATGGTAATGCCATATTACTTTACTGAATATTATAAGTAATTACTGCACGATAAACAAAATTTCTATTAGCAGATAGTCGTAAAACAATATGCACTCTGCGTGACCCATAAAAGGGTGACTTTTGTTGTTGGAATAACTTTTGCAAGGCTGAAGAAACCAGGTCAACCGTTAGGTCGACTCTGCCTTCCGTTCCTCCGCGGTACCCGGTTGCCTGATTTGGGTTTGTGGCAAGGAGCATTTACTGTCGAGGCAGTTAACACTGCGTGATGCCATATGAGAAGTAAAGCTGCGTGTCTGTGAAATAGGTTCCCATCTTGCCTTCAATCGTTAGAAGCCCGTTCTTTGAGTACAGCCGGTTGTACGTCGAATATGAAGGCAGTGAACTGACGCGACCATATACAGAACACGAGGCCTGCTGGAGTGATTATCTGGTGCTACCGGCATGTAATCAACTATTTAGTCTACCCCACACTCCTGAAACATCACGTTTGTAGTCCTGTATTATGACGTGCTTTGTTTCTCTGCTACTGCTACGTATGTTGTTTAGGACGTGTTGGTTGACAGCCGAATTAAACTTGATGAAAACTTTAAAAAGTCTTTCATCGGAGAAATCATCAAGGTTTGTGACAAAAATAACACGCAGTTACACAATAACAGCCGCCTTCGTGCAATTCTTACACAGTTGATTATGTTAGTCGTTTACTCACGCTGTGTGTAACTAGCTAGCATCCATGCTCAAGGTTGAGATGATTTTGGTGTTCGTCGACTGGCACATAAACCAGAAAATCTCAATTTAGCAATTATATGCAGCTATACGTAGCTACATATTGTGATAAGAATATTTGAATTTTTTATGCGTTGTTATTTGTAGGGCATGGAATACATTCACAAAAGTCCGCTGAAGTTTCACGGTCGTCTGAAGAGTTCCAACTGTGTACTGGACAGTCGATTGGTTGTCAAAATCACCGACTTTGGACTTGCACATCTCAGACATATCACATACGACACAGAGAACGAAAAGTATTATGGTCTGCATACTGCCTTTTTTATTAATACATTTCGAACAAAAGGGAGAAAAACGTTTTAAAATATCAGCGAAAATATGACAACCCCTCTCCCCTCCCCCCACAAAATTGTCTAGAATTTTAAGAAAAGCAGACTGTGTTTGATTATCAGCTGAAAAGCGTTTCAGCTTGAATACTTAAAAAAAGGGTGAAGAAAAAACTTGTTCGTCACTGAAATCGCTAAGGACACGCGTGTTTTATCTGTCACAGCTATTAGTAACCTATGATGCTTGTCGCAAAATAGGCCCTAATGTAATTTTGACACTTTAGCCAAAAGCGAAAATAGATTTATTGGAAACTTCCGCGTATGTAGTTATCAGATACTGACAGATATTTACGACAGAAACATCAAAACTACATTGGTCGTTGCCGAACGTTTGTCTCAGTTGATCGCGTGATGTTGTGTGTGTCTTCGTGATGCAGCGCTGCTGTGGACGGCACCGGAGCTGATGTCGTTACAGCGATCACGCTGCGTCGGAGTGCGGACCGGCACCCAGAAAGGAGACGTCTACAGCTTCGCCATCATCCTGCACGAGATTCTGTACCGAGCCGGACTGTTCCGTTGTGCTAAAGACGACGAACTCGTCCCACCGAAAAGTACGTAGAAAGAAATTTTGCCAACTTTTATAAATAATCACATCACGTCGTAATGGGTCCGTATCTACCACTTTCATGCTAATAGACTTATCGTCAATGGATATTATGGTGTATTTTTTTCACAGCTTTTTTTATTTAACTGAAAATTTTCGTGCTAATTTTTTTGTGCGTTTGCTCATAACCGTGCTTCTTGGTTTGGTTACATGCGGCACTCAAAGTTGACTTCAACTCGTCGCCAGTTGCTACAGTCGTCAGTTTCCAGGTGCATGCTTAAATTAGCCAAATAGGCTAATTTAAGCATTGTACCTATTGTATTTTATTGGAAGAATGTGCGGCTCGTGTGTGGGCAGATATATTCGCTCGTGTAAGCGAAAGTGAAAGGCCTCCGTTTCGTCCTCCAATCCCAGCCAACGACACGACCAACGATGTTCAGTTGATTCAGCTGATGCGTGATTGCTGGGACGAGTATCCAACGCTGCGTCCCGACTTTCCCACCATCCGCAACCGCTTCCTCGCCAGCAACAAAGGAAAGTACGATAAACGTTTTACTCTCTGCATACCACGTGCCAAACCTTTACCGTGCGCAATCACAAACGGTAGTTCTCATGCTTTCATTCTTTTCGTAAATTTTATTACGCAGTGAATTGAAGTCACCACAAGTCTTTGGAAGCGTCAAGTCACCGATAGGCCTAAATGTGTCTAAATGTTATAGCTAGGAGGCGTTAAGCATTTAAAGTCATAAAAGCAACTAACTTCGCAGTTTAAACCGTTTTTTACTTTTTACCTTAGCACAGGAGTTTCCGATAACGTGCGAAATTCGTCAACACAACCACCACGAAAATCGCGATTTTTAGCTCATAATGAATTAAATGACATTTATTTGTGTTGCGGTTATTATGTGATATAAGTGAAGTAATCATTGCACATTGTTGCATTGTTTTGTGATTTACTAAGTTTTTTTTACAATAATGTAATTTAGAAGCTTAAACATCGTGGACAACATGCTGCAAATGATGGAAAAATATGCCAACAACCTGGAAGAACTGGTAGAACAGAAAACACAACAGCACATGGAAGAAAAGAAAAAGGCTGACATATTGCTCTACAGCATGATGCCTATGTTAGTTTTTGAAGTTTTTTGCTATATTAAAATTACGCACAAAATAGTATGCATTTAGTATTTTTAGCATTAAGAGCTTAGCATTGGACCTATGCATATTTTAGTTTGTTTTAACACGTTTTTAAAATTTGTTATTTAGATTATTCATCTACCAGTTTATGTAAAATACTTATCGGTTTATGCAGTCTATGTACAGTTAATTTTTTAGTATATCAGTATATGAATATAGATTAAAATTTAGAATTTATTAAACTGTAATTATTTTTCTGTTTCAGCCTGAAACTGAAACTGCAATAAGGATTTAATTTTTTGGACTGTTATCAAACACCAAAACCCACAGTTTGCATCTCATTAAGCTGTGGGTACGTATAAGTCAAAAATAAAACTTGTGCAAAAATTTTGGCACATATTTTGTTAAGTGTTCTATGTTTGGTTTTGTATTAATTAAGTCTGAAGCTCGTGCAAAAATGTTTCAGCGTAAAACATTTTACAACTGTTTATCTCGTTACGCGTGAAATAGAAAAAAACTAAACGTCAGCAACAAATTTGCAAATGTTTTTTTCTTACGTGTAACAACAGCCTCGGGGCAAGTTGTTTTATACACTTCGTGATTTAAGTTTTCATGAATATTTATTTAGTTTTTAGACAATTACTTCGTGACTTCTGTAGCATTCTCATCATTTCTGTTGTTTGAGTGTAGGAGTGTAGCAGACAAGTTGAAAGCAGGTAAATACGTAGAGCCGGAATTATTTTCTGAAGCATCCATCTATTTCTCGGACATTGTATCGTTCACTAAGCTGGCCAGTGAAAGTACTCCGATGCAAGTGGTGACGATGCTTAACGATCTCTATCTTATGTTCGACACCACAATCGCCCAGTTCAACGTCTACAAGGTTTACTGCGCATTAAGCTCATTAATGATGTATTAATCACAGCTGCAGTGGCATTAGTCCTATTTAGCCGTAATCTGCATCTAATACTCAAGTTACATGATACGGTAACTCACCTTTTTCACTTAGATCTACTACGCGACGTTTGCCCTTGTGATGATTCTCAAGAAGTTACGACATCTGCTGGCATATTTTACGCTTACCGATCAAACATATTATACGATGTATAATAAGTTACAAAACAAAGTAATAAAAAATGTTGTATGTGCGGTAGTTTATCTTTGATCTGTTGCCTACAGAAGCGGATCACGTCAGCCATCGAACAAAGATGCCGTTTTAAACCCCCAGCTATCACAATTTTTATGTACAACTGATCGATCACACTGGTAGGCAGGCCTATATTTTAGGTAAAAAAACTTAAAACAATGACAAAACTTTGTTTTGAAAGCCGATTCATGATAGTTTCCTTAAAAATAAAAGGCCTCGTTTCATGGTTAAGCGCTACTATCCAGTATTGTAGAAGGCGCGATACGAAATTATGTCGTCGAAAAAATACATTGCATTGTAATGCTGAGTAATGTAATCTACGGAATGCTGCGGTTTTGAAAATTTTAAATAAATGGTATGCACAGTTAATATTATCGCAAAAAATGTAATTTGTCAGTTTCGTGCAAGCTTTCAATATGACGTGTTCAGGTGGAGACTATTGGTGATGCGTACATGGTGTCATCAGGTATACCGATATCCAATCCACAACATGCTCCGGAGTTGGCCAACATGGCTCTTACACTGTGCCACGGCGTCACTAACTTCAAGGTAACGAATCTCTTAAGCGACTGATTAGCATCAGACTTTAAATGACAAGGAGCGTTTCCAGTTAAGTGTACACGTAATGTGGAAGATTTTGTTACGGTCTGGAATGTAACGCAAGACGATGCGTTTCAACTGGTTATAACTGTGCAGATACTGTTGTGAGTGATAGGAAAACGATGTGAGTCGTGAAATAACGCTGTCACAATCGACATGCTCGTAACGCTGTCTTTGGGTGTATCACAGCAGTACATATACTAACGAATCGAACTGACAAGAACTGTAAGAAAAAGCCACAAGTCTATGTGACCAAAATCTAGTAACCAAATATAAAAAATAATGAACTTAACAACTTGAAACAGAAATTACTTAGTAAATAAAGTGAAGCATAATAATACTTACACTGTGTTTAAGAAAAAAACACCCACTCACGTTTTCTTTTATATCTCCGTGGAAAATGTTCAGATTTTCACAAAATTTAGGGATTGTTTGGGATTAAACACGGATTAAACACGTATTCCACCAGTGAAAAGTTGATTATACTTTGTTACTGGTGACGTCATGCTGAACACAGTGTAGATAAGAGCGGTTCAAGTTTAAATTGTCCTTTAATACACGAGGAGAACTGTAGTAGAGCTTCGTGTTTCTGAAGTTTTTAACGGCTTTAGTTGACGTGCGCGTGTAATGCATAGATCGCTCATCGTCCGGAGCGCAGGTTGATGATACGCTGCGGTATGCACAGTGGCTCAGTCGTCGGCGGAGTGGTTGGAGTCACAATGCCGAGGTACTGTCTCTTTGGTGACACCGTCAACGTCGCCAGCCGCATGGAGTCCACCGGAAAACGTAGGCTACGTGTACACATTTCGACGTGATTTGCCAGCGTACAGCTGTAGGTGCAAGTGGTCTAGTAACAGAGTATCGGATTTGTAAGTTTTTCGTTGCGGTTTTATAATGGGGTCAGCTAAAGCACCTTGAACTAGAAATACGTTCTGTGGAACGAGGTATCTGTCCCATTGCCACGCTATATAGCCTAGCAGTTGCGTTTCAACGTTTGACGCTCTTGTGAGCCTGCAGCCAATTTTGTCTTTGATTATAAACGGTTGGTTGCCATGACAACAGAGGTCTTCAGGGGCGAAATTTACATGAGACCATTGCATAGCAATAGCCCGAAAATAGGGGGTAGGTAAAAACAGCGTGCAATTATCTTTTGCAGGAGCCGAGTTATAATCAATTTTGTGCCAAAATTCGTTGTCATGGCAAGGGGAGAAATTTAAATAACACCATCGGATAGCCCGGGCCCGAAAATAAAGGTGTAGGTAAAAACAGCTAGCAATTATTTTTTACGGGTGCCGAGTTATAGTCAATTTTGTCCAAAAATTCGTTGCCACGACAACAGGGGTCGTCAGGGGAGAAATTCAAATGACACCATCGGATAGCGCGGGCCCAAAAATAGAGGGGTAGGTACAAACAGAGCGCAATTATTTTTTACGGGGGCTGAGTTATAGTCAATTTTGTCCAAAAATTCGTTGCCGTGGCAACAGAGGTTGGCAGGGGAGAAATTTAAATGACACCGTCGGATAGCCCGGGTCCGAAAATAGGGAGTAGGTGCAAACACTGCGCAATTATCTTTCACGGGGGCCGAATTGTAGTCAATTTTATCCCAAAATTCGTTGCCATGGCAACAGTAGTCGGCAAAGGAGAAATTTAAATAGCACCATCGGATAGCCCGGGCTCGAAAATAAAGGTGTAGGTACAAACAGCGCGCAATTATCTTTTGCCGGGACCGAGTTATACCGCTTTGAAATCTCCATTGGCTGTAATGCAACTTTTGAATGGTTGCTATGGCGATAAAGGGTAAATTTAAATAACACTGTTAGATTGCCCGACCCCGAAAACAGGGGGCGCAGTTATTTTTAGGGGGACCGAGTTATACG
>Ga0209671_1004967_pt1 | contig 13325 bp, 10 predicted proteins | sample WorMetHERISLAND2_2_FD_187401 | JGI IMG/M metagenome (GOLD analysis project Ga0209671, IMG submission 187401) | Marine gutless worms symbiont microbial communities from Max Planck institute for Marine Microbiology, Germany - Olavius geniculatus... | ecosystem: Host-associated > Annelida >... | reverse complement strand
CTTAAAGACCCACTACTTTCAGTCAGCCTTTTCTGCCACCTAGCGTCCATCATCCTATGCGCCCTGATTCTTTCTGAGACTTTGGCGCTTTATAAATCATTTACTTACCTACTTACTTACTTACTTACTTTCCACGGCCCGAATTAGTTCCAATTTATAAGGAAAATTTCCGTTTTAATGCAAGACTTCGTGCTGACAAGAACTTGACACGCGCAAAAAATAACGAAAAAATAAAGAAGAAAAAACGAAAGAAAGAAGAGGAAAGAAAATAGACAAAAGAACAAGAAGCCCAGCAGTCGTTAGAATAGCCGACCGTACTGGTTGTCAGTGATCTCCAAGGTCATTTAAAGTGGATGATTTTTATCTCGTCTGAAAGGGCATAGGCTGTACCACTTCCTATTAGTAATTAATAGTAACCTTGGCCGTACCTCTCACAGTTTCCGAGATCTGTCTAGTTTTTCGTTACGCGCATTTTTCATACCGCCGTCCATTCAACCTCGAATTTAATAATGTTTCTCTTGCAGATCGCTGAAATTTTACATGCCCGAGTTTCACACACATGGCTAATTACTCATGTATAAAGTTTCCCTTACAACCTAAAGCTCAACCACAATGCATTTCTTACAGACGACAGACTGACAGACAGACGACGACAGACGGCAACTCGTACCATAAGCTCGACCGTTACTTAAGTACGGTCGGCTAAAAACGACCTTTGCTGTTAGCTTAGCTAGCCCGTAGAAGCAAAATCTTACATAAATGATAAGCTTAAATCCATGAAAATTTCCCCTTCGAATCGGTTCGAAGAAATTCATTCTCCCATTTGCAATCCCTTGACTACCGAGGACAAAATTTTGGCCTTGAGGCCAACTAAGCATTAAGGACTTGATATCACTGGTTGAATCTTGGATGGAAACCAAGCTTTAGTTGTCATAACGTTGCACTTTCGGTCTTACGGCGTTGCTCCATAACTCACACAAGGGACCATCCACGCTGTTCTGGCGTCTAGATGCCGCCTGCTTCGAAGTACCGTATGCGCCACTAGGTCCATCTGCAGACACGTTAGCACGATCATGAAAGAATCAACGCTGCGGTAGTAAAACTACGAATCACCGTGCACACGCAGATATCCGCTATTGAATCGGCTATTCTTGACTCGACCTCCTTATCCTGTATGGTGGGCGCCCGTTTTCATCCCATCGCAACACCGATGCGGGCCGGCCGCCGAGAGGGGGGGCGATTTTTAGGCCGGCGGATCTATTTAGCGACACCGGCCGATAAGCGATCGATAAACAGTTTCCGCACTTCGTTGCAGAGAGCGCTATATTATATGCTTCTCTAAACACTGTGTAGCTATAGGTCTAAGCTGGTGCCAATTCGCAGAAAACTCCGGTGGATCAGTCACGCCGTCAACAAGTGCGATGGATGATCGCGCCTTCTCGTGGTCGTTCCAGGCATGCGGGCGGCAGACAGACAGGCACGTGGGCGGCGCTAGACGACGAGCAGGGGGGCAGCTGTCCCCGTGCCCTTGCCCCCTTCCGGCTGCCCCCAGGATAAATTTTGATGGTGATAAATTGCCTTCGATCTGGTAACCATACATACTAAGGTGCGACTTATTAAACGTCATTTCTGCAAGATAACGCAGATATCTGTTTTTTTTGCTTTTCCGAATGTTAAAAGGCATGCACAATTGTGGCTTCCACTGAACGTTTAAACGTTTGAAAGCTAAAGGTGTTTCAGCTTTAGAAGGGGGCTTTGTACTTTCTGATCCCCCGACCAAGAACTTTGCCCATGGACCCCGCTGTCTTTTTTATGCACGCAAGAACTGAATAATGTCGACATTTTGGCCCACACAAAAAAATTTTGCCTCCCTCTGTGCCCTGGCCTTTGCCCTTCCCCTTCCTGCCTAGCTTCATATTCCTAGCGTCGCCCATGGACGGGCAGCAACTCTATCTGGGCTGGCGCTGGCTTAATTAATCGCATGTTTCACATTCACACAGTAAGTTTCTGTAGTCAGCACCTACTAAGCGATGGACAGACTAAGTTAGTGTTGTGCCTGGAACAGTTTACGACGGCAATCGATGCGTGGAACGTCTGGAGTTCTTCTGACTCCGTTTTGACGTATGTTTACCGACAGCATGCAGCAGCTGGAGACGAGCGACGAATATTGACGAGAGGCCGAAGTACTCGATCGCTGCATGCGTGAAAGTTGAACGCCGAAGCCACTTCTGAGAGTCGGGTAAGTATAGGCTGAGTTTACATCTTTTTTTCAAAGGTTACTGGAATCGTGCTGTCTGTTTTTTGGTCTCTTATTGCTATTTGATACTAACTTTTTTATCTAATCACTTGCGACGTCAAAAACACATTAGTCGCCTGCTCTGCTTGCCGTATGCTCTGAGCAAATTATCAATCGATTTGATTGATTTTAGTGGCGATCCGGATTACATACGATCAAGAACTAATTCGATTTTTTTCAGAAAATACGCGATTACAAATATTTAGGCCTAGACGATAGGCCTATATTTTATAAGTTATGCATTAAGCGGCATTATTAGGCTATAAACCAGAAATTGGTTCCAACTGGGATGTAAAATGTGTACGAAGGTAACGCCGTTGGCTTACATTCTGTAGGCACAAGAAATATTATTAGATTGTGACCAATCTAATGTACTCCTCGCGCGCATTATTTTCTCCTGTATTCTTCTAACTGTTTTTTCGTTTTGTTTGGTTTGTAGTAGAGACCCGGCGTCTATTTGAGACCCGTCTTATATTATAGGGTGCTGGCGTCGAGTTCATTATTGGAAATTGTCGACGAATTTCGTTAAAATATTGCCAGATTTTACGAACTGAGGGAAAAATTTCTAATAATGGTCGACGAGGCAAGTTGTCATTTGTCTTGTTATATTTTAACGCATGCGTCTATCTGGCACCGTTATGGAGATATGGCTGTTTGTAGTTCTTCCAGGAAGGCTCTTCCAGGAACAGAGGTCGTCGGTCGTTGGTCGGTCCTCAATATTATAGTGATTTTGTTAAAAACGTAGCGAAGAAAAGTAAAAAATGAGAAATTGGATACCTAAATAATTAAGACACAATCTTCTTTTTATGTCACTATCAATTGTAAATTTCGGCTATTCTTACACATTTTTTTCTCTGTAATTTGTCGTCGGTCACATTTTTGTACCCTCTCTAAAGCGTTGGACAGATTTAGACAGGTGAGGCCTACACTTGTGAGGTTTATATTCCGTTTACACGATCGAGCAAACATCGAGCTAGCTCGTCCAGCTAACATATAGCCAGCTCGTCGAGCCTTCAGCTTGATCGTGTAAACGGGGTATTAATGACATCATATTACGAGAAGTCTCTGATCTTCAAGGGAAGAGGGATTTGGGTGTCGAATCCCAGCCAAACTGCCAAACCGTTAGTACAATGCTGCCAGCACATGACCTGACGAGTACAACCGAAGAGTTACGTACGTGGACCTGCGACAGCGATTCGGCCGTTTGTTAAATTACTTTCGGTTCCTGTTTGACAGTAAACTGGTTGAACTTAATCTGACGTTATTGTGCTGCAGGGCGGTGGCCGTCATGGCGAAAGAGTCGTTGTTGCGGTCGTCCAGAATGCGATGCAAGAAGCAGAACGTACGCACCCTGGCGCTGATACTCAGCACTTTGATCTACCTGCTTGCTGGCGCCGCGGTCTTTGTCGCACTCGAGTCACAGTTTGAACAGACCGAGAGCCTCAAGCTTCACGACGAAGAACTGGCCTTCCGACACCGGTAAAACGCTATATCAATTCTAGTTAGTTGGTTAGTTAGTAAGTTGGCAAATTTAAAGGCGTCCATTTTAAGTCACAATTAAACGCCGCAACTATTTCCTAAACAGATGGATCTGGAGTCGGACAATAAAGACAGTAAGTGGCAGTGTCATGTCCGACAAAATCTGGCATGCATGCAACAAAAACAGGGGGCGGGGCTACGTACACTGCAGCTGTCTGTCGATGAACTCGGGTTTGGCACCGCCGTCGCACGAGACGACACCAGTGCACACTGCATACGTTTCGTGCGACGAGGCGATGGCGCTGCTAAACTAAAGTTGATTGACAGCACACTGCACTGTACGCAGCCGCGCCCTCTGTTTTGTCGCATGCCAGATTTTGTCGCACATGTAGACACCCACTTTCTAAGTGAGATACAAAGATATAGGCCTGAAATCCACCTTAAGTTCATTCCTAAATAAAGCCGGGTTTCCATACAACCCGACGCACCCAATCAGGGACGTCGAGACTCACAGCGAAGCTCAGGGAAACATTTTGCGGGACCCCTGTGGGGAGAAAATGTTAAAATGTTTTTTCTTAAAATGGCGCATTCTAGTGTAGGCCTACTTCATATTTTTGAGCGACGATGGGGCCTCCCACACGTCACGGGGCCCAAAGTAACTTACCCCCCACCCCTATCTTTTAACGGGCTTGCACACAACGCAGCGGACGCAACGGACACAACAAATGGAACGCAAGAATAGCTCTAGATACTGCGTTTTGGCCGTTGCGCACAGCTTTTCTCATCGCGTTTATTGCGTTCGTTGTATTGCGTACTTCTTGTGCGTCACTTGCGCGTCACAAAACCACGCAAGGGTCTTGCGTTGGATGCGTTGCGTTTCGTGGATGGGAACTAGGCTGAAATTGCATTTGGTCAGTGCTCCGATCATTGATTTACGCCGATTTTATGTCGTCATAAAAACCGTTTTCCCATTATTTCACTTTTCATCATATTGTTTCCGATTTACTGTCTTCAGACGTGTCGTAACATTGCTTAAAATATCAACACATCGTACTGTGTTGAAACTTTTGTCGAATTTGGAAATAATCGTTCAGCAAATAGCGAATGATCCTCCACCCCCAAAAACAACGTGATGTTTCTATCGTGTGTAGACCATTTCGAGTGTAAGCGCTTTTCCCATCAGCCCATTTTATGGTCAGTTTACACGCCATTTCGAGACATTTAGTTCTATAATGTGGATTAAATATCAGTTCGCCGCAATAATTAGCATAATAACCGGCACCCAAGTTTTGCCCGACGCTGTCGCCGTAATCTATAGAATTTAAGTATTAGGCATAATCAGTGCTTAAACAGACAGTTTTATTATACACTGATTTTCTTGATGTGTCTTCAGAAATCACGTGAGTGACTAAAATCACAGTACGATGTGGTTTTTCTGGATATCCTGGATGATTTAACGTGGCGGCTGCGTTTACACGTAGTTTGGTCGATCGTGTAGTTCTGGCGTTCACTCGTGCGTTATGGTATGGAAACGGGCCGCCTGCGTTGCCCTTAGTTGCTGCATGGACTTAGTCCGTCTGTCTGTGCTATTTTTGCCGTCGTCTCGTCGACAGGCTGACGTGCACGTACGAAAGTGATTTGGGATGAATGGGTGCAATAGGCGAACGGTTTATACCTCGTTTACACGATCGAGCTAACGTCAAGCTAGCTCGACGAGCTATGGTAATTAGCATGCTAATTAGGAGGACAAGCGGGTTGTAATTGGAAGGCCTATATAACACATGATCAGCTGTGGGCTAAGCCTTGGCCTACATTTTGAACCAGGGGCAGGATCCATCAGGCCTGCTCGATGTTTGCTCGATCGTGTAAACGGGATATTAGAGTACATTGTATATAGCGGATTCGCAGCTGACGCTATTGCACTTAAGTGGTAGCATATAGTTGTTAGCCAGCTATTTTATTTTGTTTTTTCAACGTGATTTAACGTAAAGCTGTCTGAAAAGAGCCAAATTTCCTGGCCTCAGAGGAAAGAAAGTTGCAATCATTTGTATAAATCCTCTATCTTTTATGAAAATATCCATTATACGACCTGTTTTAATTGGTAGGGCTGATGAGCTTGCAACTACGGCAAAACTTGAACAGGCCCGTCCAGAGGGGAGGGTAGGGGTTAGTTACCCCGGGCCCCGCGACCAGAATGCGCCATTTTAAAAAAAATTCAATAATTTTCTCTCCAGAGGTTAAATCAGGTTTCGTGTGTGGCAAATTTAATTACTCTAGGCCTATATGAGAAAAAAACTATTTTTCCGCAGAGTGCGTCCGTGGTATTAGATATTTAGAAAAACGTATTTTTCTACCTTCGCAGAATGCAGATGTGTGGTTGGGGGCGTTCATTTCATTGGCCGGTGAAAGCGTGGTGCTTCTTAAAGTACGTTGGATAATTTAAACTTGGAGATGGAGATGTTGGTGTGACTTGGGGAAGTTTGCTTTCCGGCGTTGAGGGGGATGGATGGACGCTACTGTTCTGGTGGTTCCCGTGCGCTGTGTCTGCTGACTGCACCGCGGATAGAATCGACTAAAAATTCTGGACCCAAATGAACAAAAAAGTAAAAAAATACTAGGCTAAATATAGATGACCAAAAATTAGAGATCGCGAAAATTCAGTACTTCCTGTGTCCAATTGTTAGTCAGCTAAGATAATGCATTCCTTTTGTATACCTTAGTTACTATATCTCACAATGAGATGGTGAAACGCCGCTGGTCAAAACGCTGCAGAACTCATAATAATAAGCAACGCAGTAGCAATAATTGCTCATACATTTAGACGTACCTTTGCCTTTAATGCAGGTACAGACAGATGATAGGCTAATAGCTGGCAAATAAGCTTACTTTGTTGAATGCTTTTAACAAAATAGACGTGTATACGAGAAGCCCAGCTGTGGCTAGGGAAAGCCCAGCGTCTGACTTTCAATTACGGAGAGAAAACGATTTCTCAGAGGTGACATAGTTCCATGCACGTTATGTTAACGGAACGCTGCTCTCGAAAATCACAACCAAGGTTGATGATTTTTGTCACATCTAAAAGGGCGTATGCCACTTTCTATTAGTGATTAGTAGTAACCTTGGCCGTTTCCGAAATATGACCAGTTTTCCATTGAATTTCCTACCCCTTTTTTTATTCAACGCCCAATTTGAATAAGTTCCCCTTGCACCAGATCGCTGAAATTGTGCATGAATAATATAAGACACATGGCTAATTATTCGTGCAAAAGGTTTTTTTCCTAGGAGCTAACGCTTAGCCACAATACATTTAATACAGCCAACGACGACGGACAGACAGACAGAAGACAGACAGACGACAAATCGTAACATAAGCTCGACCGCTACTGAAGTGCGGTCGGCTAAAAATCAAAGCTACTATTCTGTGCAGCCTATTCACCAATAAAGCGTTCAAGGTTTTGCACATGTAATTATAAAAAATAACAGTTTTAATTTGTATGCAAACGAGGCAGAAAGTTGCAATTTTCCGAGGAAATTTTGGGTGCTAAAAATTTTAATTTTGCCTCTAAATTTTTCCGAAATCTAATTTTTCGGTCCAAAATAAACGAATATTTTCGGACAATAAGATAATTTTTGACAATTTACTGCCAATTAAAAATTTAAGGAGGGTGAAGGGAGCATTATTTTCCGGCTGTCCCTTTCTTTTCCCCCTTTTGGCCACGCCACCATTGTCAATAGGCAACCGCATCGTTTTGAATATCACACTTGTGTGACTCTAATTGCCCCTGTATTGCCTCTAATATTTGGCGATGCCGACGTCTCGTGCGTAAAACAAATAGGCGGTGCGAGAAGTTGCATTTTTTCGACAGACATCGCAAATTTTCGACAGAGTTCAGACAAACAACGCCAATTTCCGACAAGAGCTCAGAATTTCAAGTTTGTCCATACATTTCCCGAAAATGAGGGGTTTTTCATACCCAAATTTTGCATTTTTGGACGAAAGTATTCTCACAGGAAAGCTGTCCGACAGTTTCTCGACAGTCCATAATTTAGGTGAAGGAGTGGCAGTTGCTTCACTAGCGACGCCAGTGATTGGTTGGTTTCGGTTGGTGCAGGTACAACATAACGGCGGACGACTTCGAGCTGATAACACGTAACGTGCTTCGCTCGGTGCCTCACAAAGCCGGCGTGCAATGGAAGTTTGCCGGATCAGTCTATTTTTCAACTACTGTCGTCACCACCATCGGTCAGCAAGTTTATTTACTAATAACTGACAGGGCACTAAGCCAGGCGAACCTCCGCCAACGCTATGTCAACAATGATTTTTTCCTAATAATGCAATACTAACAGTAGGCTTAATTAATAGTAATTAAGTAAGTAAGTAAGTAATTTGCACAGCGCGTCAAATGTAGCAACCTGGAACGCGCTCTATGTGCTAGTAAAACGAGAAGCAAAATGTTTTAAATAACGTCTGAAAGCAGGTAAACAGTGTGAGCTGCATTTAAGAGTGTTTGACAAAGCGTTTAAGTAGATGTCCAAAAGCACGACTTCTGTAGGTTGCCATCTTGATTCGTATAATTTGCAGCTGACCACGGCTTGCTAATATTGTGCTAAAACGACAGAAATAAATTGAAATAAATGAACTAAACTCGCTTTGAACATGAACTGAAATGAACTGAGTATACTGGCCAGTGAAATGCAGTTTAATTTATTTTTATTTCGTTTTATTTCTATCGCATTAAACACGCCTTAATAGCCACCATGGTACGGCGTTGTGGCATGGGTCGTATATCCCTATACCCCGTTTACACGATCGAGCAAATATTAAGCAAGCCTGATGGAACCTCGCCCCCTGGCTCAAATGTAGGCCTAGGCTTAGCCCACAGCTGATCACGTATTATATAGGTCTTCCAATTACAACCCGCCTGCCTTAGCATGCTAATTACCATAGCTCGTCGAGCTAGCTGGACGAATGCTAGCAAAAATAATAATAATAATAATAATCTGACTTGTAAAGCGCCAGTATGTGCTAAAAAGACTTCAGTGGCGCTGACGTCGAGCAATTAGCACGTATATTTTGAATACATTTGTTCGACGTTTGCTCGATGTTTGCTCGATCGTGTAAACGGGGTATGAAGCGCGTAGGGCCTACAGAGCGACGTAACTGAACTGAACTGACACGTTTTAGTTTTTGACAAACTGACCAATCATGGGCAAGCTTTGGTCGACGCGTATGTGAGCGTAGACGTGTAGGCTATCGACTTACTGTAATGCATTAAGCTTTACTGCTTGCCCATTGGTCAGTTCGTCTTAAAACTAAATCACGTCAGTTCAGTTCAGTTACGTCGCTCGGTACGCGCCATTATAACAGCGCGAGTATAACCAGCTGCTGAAGCAGGCTGCGGTTGGGCGCTATTATCATCACGTAGGCCACGTCATTAAAACCTCTTTACTAAGCACCGAGATTTATTCTTCTCCGCGGGTCCATATTTTCAGCTCCTGAATCGGTGTCGAAAACGGAGGACGACGAGTTAGTAGTTGGGAGAACCTGTGGGGTCAAGTATTACGCCGATACACGAGGAACTTGCGAGTGATGGGCACAGAAGCGTTGTTGGTGGTCGTCAAAACTATACCTACCTACCGCATACAGTTTTGAGTCCTGACAGCTATATGAATGATGTTGCGCTCCGCATTTGCCCAGGCGCCGTTCGAAGCACTTTGAAGTTCGCCGTACGTCGCGCGACACTGCAGATTCAAGCTCATTAACCCTACTGACCCGGCTATAGGCCTACCTATAGCATCACTGCTAGAGTCAAAACAGTCGTAACTTTACCGAATACTGACCGATTGTCGAAGTTTCTTTCGCTGACGCACTCTGCGGAAAATTTGCAACAAAACTGTCACTGAATATTCTGTAACGTTTGAAACGCGCCGATGCATTATGCCGTGAAATACAGATATCAGAAACGCCACGGTTGGCCAACGTAAATTAGTATTAAATTAGTAAATTACGTAAATTAGTAAATACTATTAAACGAACATTTTAAGCAATGCAAATCACCACTGTTTATATGGCATTTAACATCATCAGTTTTGGTTTTTTTAAAATATTTGCCCAGAAGCCTATATTGCACGCAAATTTTTTTACATTTATATTTCACACGGTAGTGTAGCGACACGTAGGCTATCAGAAGTGGCATCACCATCACTATAGAACGGATTTAAGTAGCCTGAATACTAAGAAGCAAGATTGTAAGACCTGGTCAGCAATTTATTTAAGTGCTACATGATATCTGGGTTCGACCGATTTCATTGCAAATTTTCAGGAAAAAATGCTCTGGTGTGGAAAAAAATTTCTGACTTCTAAATTGTCCAATGTTGGATCGAAATTTTGTAGCCTAAAGGGAATCAAAACAAAATCGAAACAAAGGGAATCAAACAAAACAAAATAAAAGCTGGAAAATACGACTTTTATTTCATTCCGTTTCGTCTCTGTTCAATTCAGATCTGTCGCTTTGTATACGTTTCTCAATAAGCTTGGTTGTTTATTTTTTACGCGCTAAAGTCATGCTGTAAAACGTCCTTGTCTGTCTGTCTGCTACGGATGTATTGTGGCTAAACGGTGCAAGATAGGGCCTGAGTTGCTATTGATCACTATTCACTAATAGGAACTATAGGCCTATTACCTTTTAGACGAAATGAAAATCATCGCTCTTTGGTGACCTTCGAAGTCAGTGCGCGCTATTGTAGCCAAACGGCACGTCCTATCTACGAAACAGTGACCAATGTTGCTATTAATGACTAATAGGAAGTTGCATAAGTCCTTTCACATGACACGATTATCATTGACCTTGGACGACATTGAGATGCATTACGCACTGGAACAGAAACTGCTATAGGCTGCAGCTCGTCTTCCCTAGCAACAGCTGAGCACTCTTTTTTACTTCACGCTGTAGTTTACCTGGCAATGAAACGATGATGAACACATATATAGTATATTCAGCATGTCGGCCTCGTCTCTAGCACATAGGCCTATCACCGCAGCGTTTAACAGCTGTTCCGTTCACCGCTGCCCGCATACGCTGAACCTCAATGAGTACCGACGTCAGCGTTTGACTGACTGGCAACCAGGCACCAACGATGATGCTTTGTTTTACTGACAGCAGTTGTCTTCTCGGACGATGTTTTTAAGGCCGTTCGTACGTTCGTAAAACCGGGAAGTCTTAGTGTTTTACTACAGATGTTTTCGTTTTTTGTCGCGAGATCTCCGAGCTCCGTCGGCCGATCGCAGTGAAAGTTTGCCACATGGTGGGAAGTGTGTGCGGTGTAATTATCTCAGTCCCAAAATTTGGGGCTCGCCACCATAAACATTTTGGAGGACCTGGGGCCAAATACATGCGAAATTTGGCGGGTTATCAGCCTGCACAGCCAATTTCGATCTTCCGGCAGTCTCTCAAGACTGATCAGTGGTCCACCGTAACGCTGCAATCATCGCTGGAATACGGTAATTTGGCGCACTTAAATAATGAATGCAAGCAGAAACGTTGCGTTGAAAATTGCGACTAAACCGCTAGCGATAGCGACATGGTTACTATCGACAACCTACAAAAACTCGTAATCGCCCTGTCCAACGCTACCATCGCCGATTCACTACGACGTACCGTTTAGCCACAATACATGCGTTACAGACGAGACAGACAGACGACATAGGCAACCGATAAAATCTTGTAACACAGGAGCGACCGTAAGTACGGTCGGCCGGCCAAAAATCGGTCAATATCTGGCAAATACATGGACACGAATTTATAGTGTCATGTTTAGCCGACCGTACTCATGTAGCGGACGAACTTATGGTACGGTTGTGGTCTGTCGTCTGTCGTCTGTCCGTCAGAGATGTTTTGTGGCTAACCGGTGCGAGACAGAGCCTAGGTTGCTATTCATCACTAATAAAAAGTCGCATATTGGCTTTCAAAATGAAGTGACATGAAAATCATTGACCTGGGATGACATTGGAAGGTCATGACGCACTATAGTTTGCCAATTGTGCGATATTGTGGCTAAGTGGTAAGTCGTAGGGGGTCGCCAATGGTACCATCCGATAGAACGCTGACAACTTTTTATAGGTTGTCTATAGTAACTATGTCTCTATTTGCAGCGGTTTGGCCTCAATTTTCGATAGAAAGTTTCAAGCTATAAGTGGCCGTATCTCGGAAGTGGCGAAAGATAGGGCCGAGGCTACTACCGATCACTAATAAAAGTGACAAATTGGCTTTTAAATGACATAAAAATCGTCGACCTTGGATGACATTTGAGATCACTGACGACTATTTTGGCGCCAGCTGGGGGCTTTTTGTTTTACGAGTCATGGTGTATAAGGACGACAACGTGTTGCACACAGGGTACGGTCACAGTACTCCGCAGACGGCGGGCGGCAAAGTGTTCTGCATGTTTTACGCTCTGGCTGGAATTCCGCTCAACCTGGTCATGTTTCAGTCGATCGGAGAGCGTCTAAATGCGGTGACAACGTTTCTACTGGGCATTGTGCTGCGCGCCGTGCGCCGCTGTGTCTGCTCTAGCGACGGGTAATTGTTGTAAAGTTTTAAAGTAATTGATGCAATGTAATGTAATTCAAACCAATTTGGTATAGTGCCGTTGTCACATTGTCATTTTGAATCGGAAGCGCTGTGTTGGCGCTGACGTGACCTGCTCTAGGTGCGGTAGGCTTAAATAAACAGTTCGTTTTTAAGCCTATGCTTAGAAATGCCATAAGTACTGGCTGATTTGGTGTTTGCAGACAGTTAGAAATAGCAATTTATAAAAAGCTACAGTCATAATTAGAATTAGATAATGCCAGTTAATCAGAATTATATTGCAATTAGATGTACTTTCGGAGATAATATCAAAATTCAAAAGTTAGTCAAATTATTGCACTTCAGTCAACAGATTGCAGTGTTGCCAAAATGGTACACAATACAATGCACCGTAAATCAAAGCAAGTTTCTATTTTATTTGGCCACAACCAACAGCTCGAAGATATTGTCTTTTTTCAAGTCGATTTCACCAGTGATGAGCTACACTGTCACTTATAGCACCAGTGGCGGATTCAAGGGGGGAGGCGGCCGCCCCTTATCGACCGAATGCACCGAATGCATCTTAAAACAGGCGAAAATTTTGCACGAAAATGCACTATTTTTGCATAAAAACTTCAAAAATTTTCTGCGGAGGGGGCATGGCCCCTTCCCCGGGCCTTACCCCTACCCTTCCGCCCTCTATTCCAAATTTCTGGATCCGCCACTGTATAGCACAAATTTTATTATCCGCCAATTAATTCAATTAGAATTGGTTTGACAGTAATTAAAAGTAAAATCTGAATCAGCAAGCTTTTGTCCATTAATTAATTATAAATAAAAACTAGCTGATAAAGTAATTAACTGGGTGCTAATAAGCTTATTAATTACACTGTGTCTCAAAAAACCGGACCCCTATTACGTTTTGAAATAACTCCAACAAACTGTGCCTAATAATAATAATGATTAGCTGAGAAAATCGTCAA
>Ga0209671_1004966_pt1 | contig 13325 bp, 9 predicted proteins | sample WorMetHERISLAND2_2_FD_187401 | JGI IMG/M metagenome (GOLD analysis project Ga0209671, IMG submission 187401) | Marine gutless worms symbiont microbial communities from Max Planck institute for Marine Microbiology, Germany - Olavius geniculatus... | ecosystem: Host-associated > Annelida >... | reverse complement strand
CAAAAATTAATTTTTTATTTTATAACAATCCTTGGGCAAAACCGCGTCATTTGACGTATTAAGCGTAAAAATCGGTCTAACGGACTCGCCTGTAGGCGAGTTCAAGTACCAAAGTGTAGTATATTTCGAACAGGAGGGGTGTATATTTCACCTATATGGGGAGCAAAAACCCCTGGGCGGATTAAGCCCAAATTTTTTTGGTGGTAGGCGTCCGTGACGTAATTACGCCATTCAAATTTGGTAAACGATCGGTGGAGGGGTTTTTGGTTGGCTGAGGGTCAAAGTTTGCCTTTTCCCATATACTTTGAAGGTCGTCCTTACAACACTCACACTCTCGTGTGAGGCGTGATTTCCATCTAAAGCGACGTAACGGCTAAAATGCAAAGATAAACGTAAATATAAACGTTAAGTACTTTTCGAGCTATGGGCGGCGTTTATCTGCGTTTCCTAAGCCGTCAGCCAGACAGCAGTTTACACTGCGAGACCTCAGGCATAGTGCATCGAAGTACTCACTTCGCTTACCCACGGAGGGATGGCCAGGCTGAGTTGATCTAGGATAAAAGCGAGGTCTATTATTGCGTTGTGCCCGTTGCGTGCTTAGCCCTGGACGGAAACCACGAACGCAGGCTTTACTCCTTACTCTTTGCTCGCTTAAATCGCTGATCCGGAATCGGGCTTGCGTGCGAACACGCTTTCTCGCTACGGAGGGCGAAATAATCGCTCAGAGTTCAGCTTTTATAGACAACGACGTTGTTCTTTACAACTAGACCTGTGAGTAATCGATTTTTGACGAAGAAAATCTGTTACATCATCAGATATATTTGTTTCATGATCTAAGCGATGGTGCTAAATACTATCTTCGAAATCTGTTGAATATAATCTTGAGTTAGCCTATTAAAAACTATTTTATCTAAATTGTAGCTAATTTTCTCTATTCAACTATTGTTAGCCGACAGCACTTTAGTAACGGTCGAGCTGTTGTCATGCTTGTCGTCCGTCTGTCCGTCCGTCTGTCCGTCACGGATGTAGGCTACTGCGGCTGAACGGTGCAAGATAGTGCCAGGTTGCTATTGATATTGATAGAAAGTTGCATATTAGCTTTTAAATAAAATAAAAATCATCGACCTTGGATGACATTAACAGTACGGTTGGCTATCCTAGCGACAGCTGAGTTTTTGTATCTATTTGCGTTACGTGTCCTTGTAGTCTTAGGACTTAACGCCACGCTAAAGTTAATTCGTCCTTCATCATCATCATCATCAAGTCAAAACTCGAAAACAGCAAAATGGTTTTGGGGCGATATTAGCGCGTGTTGAATTCCAGACTGGCCCTTACTAGACTAGTCATTTTAAGTACTTGAAAAATATTACTGTAGGCCTATATCCTAAACAAAATTTCGTTGTAGATACTTTTATTAGGTGCCAAGCTAAGCTAAGTAAAAGCCGTTTTTTGAGTGTTGACTCATATCGCCCTTACATGTACATAGCATTGTAAACTGTGAAAGCCACTTGTGAGAATGCGTAGGCCTATGTCCGTTATGTAAGTTCTTACTTCATGTAATTTAACGCACAGTGAATTTTAAAGTTAAGATAATAATAACTCATTTTTTTCTTAACAGTAACGGCCTATATATTGTATAGCTATAATTTTCTGTTACTGGCACGCTACCAGCGTTGCAGCTGGTGACGTCACAGGCAATGAATAATCTGCTGCTGGCCTACTGACGTCATTGTCACTATGACGTCACGGCATTGCACGCACACGCCGACAGAACGATAGACTAAAATTCAGACATGCCTGGACGTGTCTTTCTAGCATGGGCATTAGCATTCACTGCAATATACGTGGTGTCAGCACGGACTGGTGTACTACATTGTTTCGGCTTGCGACTTCTGTTTTTGTATTTTTATTTCGAGTATTTAGAATGGCTAGTCTTGTAAGGGCCCGTGTGGAATTCAACACGCGATAATATCGCTCCAAAACCATTTTTGCTGTTTTCGAGTTTTGACTCATATTTCCCTTACATAGCTTTGGAAACTATTGAAGTTTTTTGCTCTGATTTTTGCTGTTTTTTAAGTCAAATTTTGTTTAAATTTTTGGTATTTGATTTTATGACAATAAATTTATTGTTTGTTTTCAGAATACCTTCGGGCGGGTAAAGGAAGTTTGAAAAAAATTATGTGTGATATAACAATGTCTGCTGCAGCTAATTTTGTCCTTGAATAAAAACGGTTTATTGCCATGGCAACAAGGGTCGTCATGAGACAAATTGAAATGACACTATCGGATAGCCCGGCCCGAAAAAGGGGGGTAGGTGCAAACAGCGCGCAATTATCTTTCACGGGCGCCGAGTTATAATCAATTTTGTCCCAAAATTCGTTGCCATAGCAACGGGGGTCGGCAGGGGAGAAATTTAAGTGACACCATCGGATAGCCCGGGTTCAAAAATAGAGGGTAGATGCAAACAGCGCGCAATTATCTCTTACGTGGACCGAGTTATACCGCTTTGAACTTTCCATTGGCTGTAATGCAAAATTTTCCAACTTTTGAATGGTTGCTACGGCAACAGGGGTCGTTAGGGGTACATTTAAATAGCACCGTTAAATTGCCCGACCCCGAAAATTCGGGGTAAGTGCAAACAGCGCGCAATTATTTTTTACGGGGACCAAGTTATTCCGCTTTGAAGTCCCCATAGGCCGTAATGTAAATTTTTAAAAATTGGGCCATAAAAAGGGTAAATTTGTAAAATTTGTAAAATTTTAATTGAAAACATATAAGGAAAGTGTCCGGCGTCAGGACGCTTCGTTTGAGCCATTAGCGGCGTCGGTCGGTCCAACGGGCTGGTCTGTAGCCGTGCGCAAGGAAAAAAATAGACTCCTAACGGCGAATTTCGCGCATGCGCAGCCACGCCCCCTTTGAGCCGACTGTAACCAAATTTTGCATGTGGGGTCAGGTCGGCGACGTGATCAATCACTGTTAATGTTTCATCGAAATCGGTTAAGGGGTTTCGGAGTTACAGGACCCCCCCCCAAACGCCCATACTTAACGTTCATCGCCCTGACTACAACAGTGTCAGCACTACCGTGCTGCACTGTGACAACACTAATTTGCGACATTTTGCTTGCAGTTTACAACTGTTGTAAATATGTTTATTGTAAATTGAATTTTTATTTCAATTAATTTGATTAAACGAAAGTGACAGTTATATTCGCTTACTTGTTCTGGATTTTGTGACATGGTTTTTGTGTGTCACCGCGTTACGCAAACTTTTTTGAACAATTTTCTGCTTCTCTCGGGAAAATTTGTCAAACACGACATATCATAGTTGTAAAGAGCAACTTCGACATCTACCGAGGTGCAGCTGATGTCTCTCCTGAGAATAATTAGGTTATGTCCTGTCACTGCAGCAGTGTTTGAATTATGGCGAAAAAGCTTGAGGCTAATGTTTTTGCTTAAAATAGATGTAATATTGTAATGTAAGTGCAACTGACCCCCAATACATTATAAGCTTTAAAAATTGCTGCGCTTTTACTTGCAGTCGGCAGCAAAAAAAGTGGAAACGTAGCGTAGCCTATGAGCCAACTGTATTCAGTATTCTGCTGCAGTGGCACACAGCCCATGGAAGTTGGTCGAATGGCCAGCGGCGTTAACAGCTTGAAGTGCTTTTAAGGTCGGTTTACGAGGTCTAACAGAGTCCCGAGCACAAACTGAGTGGTTTTTGATGTGCCAGGAGTCGCACAAATGGAGAGCCTAACCTGTTTTATCGAACTCGCTATGATAAAAAAGGAAATTTAAGTTAATGCTCACTAGACGCGCGAAAGCCTATAGCAGTTTCTGTTCGTAAGTTGTCTTGGTCTATCTTTAGCCATTTCGTCGCAATACTCTTGAAGTTTGCGCTGCAGCCAATGATCGCAAAAATAATAAAACCCTTTATTTTCAAAGTTCAGGGTCTTTCAAAGTCATCGATGTTAATACGACTAAAAAGCTCGTCAATAATGCTTGTTGTAATGAAAAGCAAACCCATGTCTATCTGCAACCGTTTTCACGATAGGCTGACCAACAGCGGTAAAATAACGAATTTTAGGGGTACCGCTCTTTGATGCCCTCATGCGCAGATTTTCTTAAACCTAAAAAGTCGAGACTTAAACGGTGGAAATCTATTTGCTATGCTAAAAATTTCGTATGCAGCTTGTCTTCGTTTATTTCTAGCGATTTCGGCGAAATTCGCTTTTGAAATGAGTCTCGCAGCCCAATATCGCCAAAAAATCCAGAAAAAAAACATTTATTTTGGTGTTTAAGGTCATTCAAGGTCATTGCTCTTGGTGCAAATTGAAAGCCCGTGCACAACTTCCTATTAGTGATTACATTACATTAACATTACATTACATTACATTAAAGTTTTCTAACGTGGCTTAAGTAAAAACTGCTAGTACCACAGGCCCTATCTCGCCCCGTTTCTGCGATACAGCAGCTTATTGGCTAAAAATCGCAAATTTTCCCTACCCCTTTCATTCAGGGTTCTCGCTTAGAGTGACCACTTTCGAATTCATGGAAAAGCTTTACGGAAACTAGAGTCTTCCTGGCAGCCGACAGCAAAAATTTGGTGATCCTAGCTTGCGTCATTATTGACTGATCAATTTGTGTGATGGACAGACAGACGGACAGAATTGCGATGGCTAAGACGCGCTATAGCAGTACCTGCTTTCGAGCGTAAAAATTCTACCTAATAAAAAAGTTTCAGACCCAAAGATTCAAGCCCGTGGCACACGAGTTTACATTGTCAAAGGGGCCATATAGGTAGTCAGCCCGTGTGTATCGGGCTTCATGTAACGTTTGTACGTCACTGTTGCTTATTGATTACGACATTATATGCCCCCAGAGACTTTCTAAGGATAGCCGCAACGACGAGCTTCCTGTCTATATGCGTGTACGGTCACGGTGATTACGCTGCATAAAAAACGGAAAGGGCCAAGGTCACTACTGAGCAGCAATATAAAACACGAACGAAACTATTATTAATCTTTTATCGCCTTAAAAATCTTATACCGTGGTTTATTATGCAGCCGTAGACTAATAAGACGCATTCCGTGTCTGGCTCGTTGGTCTTACTGTTTCGTTCGAGCTACTGACGCGAAAACAAAAAAAAGCCTACGACGGTACGAAAAAAACAAAACTGTCATAAACGTTTCCTTTGGCAATAGTAAGCGCTGTGCTAATTTCCAGTATAAAAATTAAAGTTTAAAATCTCAAACCGTCAGAAAGTTTTAGAAAATGGCGCATAATGTAGTGCATGCATCTTTGGCCTATAATACGAAATAATACGAATGGCTTAAGTCTATCGTGCGCCCGCTGGCTAACGCTTAGTGATACGGAAGTTTTAAGAAAAATAATTAACCGGAGTACTAATTACAAATCCAGATAATATATAAAATGTCCCTCGAGGTCATTTAAGATCATAGGCCGATAAATGACGTCTTCAATATTGCAGGGACAATTTGCTATAAGAACTGTCATAAGAAAAACGTGTTACAAACAGATTTTACAAAAAAAACAAATCGCGGAGGCGACCGTTTTTTTTGTTCACAAACGACCTAACTCTAGTAACAGTTATAAGTCGTTATTGGAGTTATGTTTTATTTATTAGGCGGCATCGGCGTCGGCTATTGCAATACAGTATTCGTCTCACTGGTTGTCTGTCACATTTGTGCATCCTACTAAAGACGTTCAGCGGAATAAGATATCCATTTGCAAAAAAAATCATGCGACTTCAAACGCCATGTAACACTCGAGAAACTCTGTCAAAACATAGCTAGGCTAGATCTTGGAACCGGGTTAACCCCAGTCAAAATTTGCATTGTAAATTGCGGCCAAATCGTTACAGCTAGCGGAATGGCATAAAAACGGTAGCGTTGCCGATCATATAGGCCTACGACTCTCTTTTTCGACAAAATCATATGTTTGTAGTGATGCTGCGCCTATAGTGCTAAATTACGTTGGCCCTTGCAGTTATTGCTTGTATACTTTCGCACAAGCCGTGATATTGTCATTATTACGACGTCGTTATCGCCGTCGTTGGTTGGTAATATTTGCTGTTAGTAATCACGTATAAATCACATAAACCAAGCGAAGACCAAACCGCACAGATTTTCATTGATTTTTTTTACAATGCGGAGACAATTTTTGATATAATGCTTGTTTTATGCAGCGTAGAAAAACATTCTAATATTCTTGGCATTCGTATTAATCGCACTCGATCTGGGCTAGATTTATAAGTACGGCATATCAGCGCATCCTGCGTTATGAAAGGCTCCGTCGTTGTGAAATATATTTCAGAATTACTGATTAGTGATCAATGCCGACCATATGTACTGCGATAACAAAATGCAAAAGGGCATAAGCAACGTGCCGATTTTGCGGGCCTTTTTAAAGAAAAAAAAATCGCTCTTGCAATGCAAGCCATTCCGCCTATTCCTACGCATTTCTCCGTAGCGTGGTCTGTCTGTCTGTCGTCTGTCACATTCTAACAACCGTTCCACGGATTGACGTGTCATTTGGCGGGTACATTTTTATTTTGTAAAATCCAATGACACAAGTTTTAGACTTTAACGAGGAGAAGAGGTTTTGAAAAAATATGACCAAACCGTCAGTGCTATGCCGCTAGTCCTAAAGGGCGCTATCTGAATTTGGTCAGGTTGTGTTCCGCCGTAAGCAAGGTCTGCCAAAGTCAAAGATGCACTTTATTTCAGTTCGTAACCTTAGTATCAACCCTGACTTTGTTCCTAACCCTCGCCGTGTACTGACTTACCTGCAGCACCTTCCGACTATTAAAATGTTCTCGCCATTATCTTACAATCCCAGCCTTGTCCATGACGGTGGTCTGACTTAATCGATATCGTCGTTTAGGTCGCATCGGCGAAGTTAACCAACGCCAGTCTAGTACTTTGGCGGGTAACCATCTCAGTATGTAACCATCCATCCTGGCCAACTCAGCCTGGATGTCCCTCGGTGGGTTAGCGCAATGAGTACCGGCGAAAGCTGGGACGTAAACAGGCACACCGCGCGACGCGCTAGCCTTGTATCCGTGGTTGTCCCGCAGTGTAAACTGGCGTCTGGCTAAGGAAACGAAGATCAGCGCCGCCCTGTAGGTCTTATGGCTCGAGAAGGAATTTACGTTTAATTCCTGCCTAACCGTGCACTTTCATATCCGGCTGGGAAGGGGCTGTCTATGCTCGGCTGGTCTCCTACTGGTTGTGAGTTAATTTCAGTGACGGACGTTGAACGCAGCGACGTGGACACACAGACAGACGGCGGGGTCTTCGGATCCTCAAAAACTTCGATCCGCTGATCGGTAATTCGTGCCATTGCAGTGGCGTAACAGGAAATGCGGTTTGGGGAGAAATCTCTCTACCTTTTTAGTTTGCTTTCCTGTCCGCTTTTCTTACCTTACTTTTGCAACCTGGTGTAAAATTTTAAGCCAAATCTGCTTGCATCTTTTCCGTTATCTTGCTGACAAACTTGTCTTTATCTCAAAATGGTGAAAATCCGCTCCTGGATCTAAATATTTAAGTAGATCAAAACCAAAATTTTGCACACGCTATTCTGAACCATGCCTAACTTTCCCTAAAAATTTCGGTGAGATCAGTTCCTAACTTTTTTTCTGTAATCCTGATGACAAACCAACATAAACCTAAAATTCGTAAACAGAATTGCACCAATCACATCACCTCGATACATAAAGATTATACCCCGTTTGCATGAGGAAGTAAACATAAAGCAATTGTATTGAAAAAACACGTGCACGACGTGTGCTCGAAGTTTGCTTCATGTTTGCTTCATCGTGCAAACACCCCATTACGTACGTCGTTCTGTTCGCCCCTTTACAAACAGACGGACGGACGGACAGCCTAACGTTAAGCCGCGTTAACCGCCTCCATCTGACCTCAGTTTTAGCGAGTTCAAAAAAAAACGCATTTATCCAATTTCGCACCACCGATCCGGCCTTAACTGCTATATCCTGCGAACCAAACTATCTTTACGGTCACTGAGGACGCTTTTTACGGCGCTAGCTGTAAACAGAGGAGCGGCCATATGACTAACTTGGGATATGCCGTAGATGTTAAAAACATTGATTTGCAAATAAAAACATTAAAGCATGTTTTTCTACTTTTATAAAAACATTTTTTAAAACATGCATAAAAAACATTAAACTGCAGGTGTTTCCAATCGCTACTTTTTTCGCCTTTATACACGCAATGAATATCAAACTTAGATAATGAAAAACAAAAACCTACCATGTGTAAAGATTAAAAACCGGAATGTAATGAATGTACAAATCAAAAACAGCTGAACGCAATTTGCCAATAAGAAATAAATCATATTATTAATATTTGTAATTGTGTACGTTTATGTTTTAACAAGAACAAAAAGCACGACATTAAAAAGCACAAAAACGTTACAAAAATAAAAAAAAACATACAAAATTTTTTAAAAACATTAAAAAAAAATTTTTTACAACATAAAAACATGCTTTTTCAACTTTTATAAAAAACATAAAAAATGTTTTTTACATCTATGGGATATGCAGTATTTGTATGCTGTAACTTAACCGGTATCTTAACCTCTAGCCAACTTTCTAGTTGCACTGAGAAAGCTTGCAAACTAATTATTGCCACATTTTGAGTCTGACTGTATGTAACGTAGCTCACCAAAAAGCCCAACTGTCGCTAGAGTGGGCCAGCGTCAGATTTCCGCAGTCCCATACACGCTATGGTAACGCTGCTATATCAAACGCTACAATCAACGTTAGGATAAGATACGGTAATCTGGCGCACATGAGTGATTGGCTGCAGGCGGCAATATTGCATTTAAAATTGCGGCCAAACCGCTGGAGATACAAACATGGTTACTATTGGCAGCCTATAGGAACACGTCATCGCCCTATTTAACTGTACCATCGCCGACTCTCTACGACGTACGCACCGCTTAGCCACAATACATGCGTTACAGACAAACGACAGACGACAAAAAGACGACATATAGTACCGAAGACTCGGTCCAACGGTTGGACAAAAATCATGAACAGATTTTGATAAGATATTTTGAAGGGATTGTGTATGACACAAGAAAGAAGTGATTAGATTTTAATAGCAGAGTAAGATCGGAATTCTTTTGTGCGTTTTGGACCATTATCGAGGATACTTTACCATACCAGATGCCAGCACCACTCTGCGTGATGGCGATGATTAAATATCCGTTATCGCGCTTTGTCTTATACCTTGAAATATATTAATGCTGCTTCAAAATACAGCAAAATGTTTGATTGGGTGGATTCCTCACAAAGCTTTATAACACTCCAGACACTGTAGTCAAAGTTAGAAAAAACTAAATAAATCAGCAATTAAAGTTTGCTGTATACGACTTGTTGTCCAAAATCTAAGTAGTGAAATTGCGGCTTCTGCCTGCATGCAGCGGCTATCGACCGGGTAACGCTTGGACAGACTGAACAACTTCTTTTAGGATTATTAGTTGGTCTGCATGCGTTGAGATTAATTTGCCGGACAGGCGAGAGGGTTCGACGGTGTCCTCTGTAATCTGTGACCGTTAGCGTCTCTGAAGCCACGACATTAAGCGCAAATTCCACTTACTCCGATAGGTTGCGCATGCGTGTAATATAAATCATAATAACAAATACAAAGCTCAAATGAAAAAAAAACTAAAAAAGCACTAAAATGTACTGACAGTAGCCGTGCAATTAAGTTTAGTTGAGTCGCATCGGCGTCGTAGATGCGAACTGGCTATAACGTAAAAAGTTACTTCTAGCAAAGGAGGAACTTGCTAAAATCGCAACAACTCATTGAAAGCTTGCAAACCTATAACGTGTCGATATGTTCTATACAGCCTGTTGTACCACTTCAACAGCAAAGTAAAGAAAAGCAAACGTCTTTACCGAGCTTTAAAGCCCATATATAAGGCCGCGCTAATTTCCGTTTCCTTAGCCCTCAACCGGACACCAGTTTACACTACGAGACCTGTCTGTTTACATCCCAGATTATACTGGTACTTATTGTGTCTATCCACGGAGGGATGGCCAGACTGAGTTGACCTCGATGGCTTGTTACATACTGAGATAGTTTACGCTTGCGAATTTTATCCAGCAAAAAGACCACAGAAAACAGATATAGCACAAATATAACATATCCAGATCACAAGTATAATTGAATTTAACGTCTTATAAATCGATACGAATGAGTTTTTGTTGCTGTGGTAAGGGTTCGATCGTATGTTTACTGTAGCAGCGAGACATCGCTACCGAAAAATGCGATATATTCAACTATTTGTTAATTTATCGAGCACAAAAAGAACATAAAACGAATATAGCAGAAATCTAACATATCCAGATCATCAGAATAATTGCATTAGAGGTCTTATAATTCGACACGAGGAAGTTTTTTGTACAGGATAAGATTCGAATCGGACAATTTTTATCTTGGAAAAAATTTATTGCCTAGTGCGCATGCGTAACCGCGAGTTGAACCGAGATCAAAATTTGATCGGTGGTCAGATGGCAGTTCAGAATTGAACGGATATCAACGCTTGAACCGCTTTGGTGCAACGCAATTTACGCCTGAACTAGGTTCAAATTCAGATTTGACTCGGGTTTAAAGTTGAACGACGTTGGTGCAACGCGCCATAAGTGCTACAAATTGTTAGTAGTGGAATTTAGGCATAACCCAGTTCAACTCGGCAGCGAACGACTCCGCATGCATGTAGGCCCAGGTCCGAACAGATGTGTCGTGGACAGAAACAAGAACAAATGACACACTGAGAGAAAGAGGACACGGACCCGTCTCCGGCTGCAGTATACTTACTATACGCTGGGAGTGGAACGCTGGCATGGCTTGTTTCATTCATATTCTGCTCAGCTAGCTAGGACCAGGGACAGGACAGATAGGCTAGCCACTAGCCAGCCAGCTAGCTGCGTCCTCCGTTACTGAAATGCTTGTCGTGATATCGCCTTGGGACTGCTACTAGGGCCTACTAGTCGGCGTAATGGAGCCGACGCTTGACATTTCAACTAATTTTCACCTAACTTACGGTAGTCTTTTCCGTGTCAGACAACGTTTTGCCATTATCACTCAGTTACTTGTGCCCATTCGACAATGCAAGCCTACAGACGCCAACTCAGAAAAATGCAATTACAATAGTTTAAATTGCTTTAAAAACCATTATTTTGACAGACTATTTTTAAAGAAAAAACTTTTTTCCCATTGAGAAAGACCATAATAATAAGCGTCTACTGCGTAAGTCGGAATCAAAAACTTCAGCCATCGAAGTCGCATCTCGACATCGGCTCCGTTCCGCCAACCGATACCGGCTCATTGTACCGCGCTGTCGACTCAAAACGTACGGCCGTCGGGCTTTTCCAGTTGCTGGTCCGACGGTCTTGATCTCTCTGTCAGTGGAACTCAGAGATCCGTCGTGTGATGCTAACAGCTTCAAACTGGCGCATTAGATTTAATTTTAACGTTATGCTCTATACAAATCCGAGTTTCACTTACTTACTTAGTAAAATACGAAGGTGCTGACTATACGCTAAATCGACGACAAAAATATGTCGACTACAGAAGTGGGTTTCTTTCATAAGATCAATGATTTTGCAACTACGGATGCTTTTAAAGTCCATAAAACAGTAAAATATGAAAGAAATAAAAACAATCGACGTAAATAACCTCCAGGTCGTTACTGCTTGACTTGTCATCGCTCAATTCGACGGGCAGTGTGCAGCTGGTCTGGGCACACGATTTGGGTTCCGCCGTCGGGTCTAGTTTTCGTCTCCTCAGCCGCCACAAGATACCGCCGATGCTACTTACGGTTACGGTCGTTGTCGGCGTTGATGACGTCATTTCCGGTTTGTAATGACGGCGCATGCGCATTGCGGCCATGCGGCGTCGCAGCACAACGAAGATGCGAGCGTAGAGCACGAATGTGATGAGAAACGGAATGAAGAAAGACGTAGATGCAGAGTACACTACGTAACCTGTTGTTAGAACAAACACGTTGACGTAAGTAAGTAAGCAAGTTAATAACTTATACGCGTTAACGTCGAACGCGCTCAATGTGCTAGTACATAACGAACAGCGCGCAAATAATAATTCAACCAGTTGAAAGCAAGCGCAAATTTTATATACAAATTTGTTTTGTAACTATTACAGTTTCCCTGTCGTAAAATAAACACATAAGTATGTAAATTGATTAAATAATTAACAAGTAAATAAATAAATAAATCAGTCAGTTAGTCAGTAATTCAGAAAATCAATAGGCTACGTTAATTATTAATCAATCAATAAAAAATTGAATCAATAAAAAGCGAATGAATGGATGGATGAACAAAATCGTAAATAAGTAAACGAATTAATAAATCAATGAACAAACAAACCTGGTGTCTGGAATGGTTCGCACTGAAACGTTTCGGTGTCGTTCTTCCAGACGTAGTTTTGCTGATCAGTCCAGCCTATCATGGGCGGAACACACGTGGCGGTGGCCACAACCCACACAAAGACGACATACACGACCGCCCGGCCGGCGGATCTCTGGTCTCGGTACCAGATTGGAAACATGGTGGCCGTGAATCGATCTGCCGCGATGACGCACAGATTCCATATTGACGCCGTGCAGTATAAAACATCAATAACCAGCCAAGCGTCGCAAGCCAGTCGACCGAACATCCACCGACCGAGACACTCGTACGCCGCCGACAACGGTAGTACGGTAAGAGCAAGAAGAAAGTCGCTGAGAGCTAGGTTGCCGATAAGACAGTTGGACACAGTACGTAGTCGCGGGTTACGCAGCAGAGCCAGTCCAACAAGTAGATTACCGATCACCGTCATTAGCGTGAGAATGCAGAGGAGAATTGCAACGAGGATCATTACCGGCACGGCGTAAGTGAGAGAGACCTGCGCTGCCCTCTGGTGACTGGGCGTCGTATTAACGTTGTACTCTAGCAGTAGTGTAGTCTGATCCATCTTCTTTTTCTTCTTTTTCTTCTGCTACATCAATTCGTTGTCCTAAAATCTAACAAACAAAAAACAAGCAATAGTGTCGTCGTAGCTTTTTTGTTTTTGTTCCAATTTTATTTCAATTTTATTTCGCACAAAGTTTTGTGCGAAATAAAATACCGAAGTCACATAGAAATCAAACGATTTTGTTTCGGTCTTATTTTTGTTATATTTTCTTCCAATTCTTTTCCAATGCCTTTTCTTCCAATCTGATAGCGCATTAGAAATTTTGTAAAATATACGTTTTACAAATGTACATTTCACTTATTT
>Ga0209671_1004965_pt1 | contig 13326 bp, 10 predicted proteins | sample WorMetHERISLAND2_2_FD_187401 | JGI IMG/M metagenome (GOLD analysis project Ga0209671, IMG submission 187401) | Marine gutless worms symbiont microbial communities from Max Planck institute for Marine Microbiology, Germany - Olavius geniculatus... | ecosystem: Host-associated > Annelida >... | reverse complement strand
TAAAGACATTTAGGCCTATTCTTATTGTTCTGTCTGTCTCTGTTCTTTATTCTGTATGTTTCTGTGTCTGTCTGTCTCTGTCTGTTGTTACCAAACTATTCTTTGGTGAATAAAGATTGATATATATTATACATGAATGATTGACAGGTTGGTCTCCTTGCACTATCATGATCTCGCCAGATCTGCACGGATCACTCATGCGCCGTAAATCGTGATTGGGGTTTAATGGTTGCCCCAGCATCGCTCTTGATTTGACGGGTGCATATCACTGTCTAAAATCGCTATGCAGGCAGTGACAGCGAATTAATATGGTATTAAATAGCAGGTGACGTTGCGATGGCAGCTAGCGATCGGCCGATGCGCAATGTGACACAATAATGGCTGCTGTAAACACTGGTCAGCGACCACATTGAAACGCGAAAGCACCACCAAGCCATTTCACTGTTCCTCGCATAATTTCCACTCAACGAAGTTCTTTCGCCGGCGTTTGATAGCGTCCATCTACAGAGTTCCTATAAAGCACGACTCTTAATAGCTCTTCAGGCCGGTGTGGTACGTCAGTTCGTCGAGCGGCCGTTGGGTGGCGGCACTGATGGTCTACGCGAGGCGGAAGTGATCTTTATTGCTCCGAGAAGGCTGCGGGTCCTGGAATGCGGAGGGACGGGCGGATGGACGGCTGTCGTTCGGATGCTAGTCCCCAGGGGTCGCCACCTGTTTGTTTCTGCGGAGTTGCGTGCCGACCGGAAGAAACACTGGCTGCAGCGCATGCGCAGAAAGTCATCCGTTACAATCACGTCCGGTTGACGCGAGACCAACCGACCGCCCAGTGGCCGTCGCCAGATAAGTTTAGCCTTCAGCGTATAGGTGGCGAGAAGAAACCGGTTAGCATCTGACGTCACGCGTCCAGCATACGTTCACGACGTGTGGCGTGTGGCCACAAAGTCTCTCACGACGACAAAAGCCCTTTTGCGACAAAAACCCTTGCTGCTACAACCCCCATACGAAAAAATTTCCTTTCCTGGTTGAACTAAAAGCATGTTCGAGCAATTCCTCGTTCCGTCGCAATTACTCATTGCCGTTCATTGGTCTTTGTGTGGTTAATGGGGTGTTTACAGGATCCAGCAAACGGCCAGCAAACTTCCGGCAAACTTCCAGCAAACGTCCAGCAATTCACGTGTATTTTGAATACATTTGCTGGAAGTTTGCTGGACGTTTGCTGGATCGTATAAACACCCTATAACTCACCTGTCGGTTTATGACGCTGACGAATTTCCCCCGCGGTGAGTGGGGAGTTTTGTCGTGGTGTATGGGAGGGGATTTGTCCGTAGGCGGGTGGCAGGAGGCGGCAACGTTGGGTTTGGTCGTAAATCACAGTTTATCGAGCACCGACCACGCGCATTAAGACGCGCTGTCATAATGGCGCAGCGCAGTCGCCATGCACGGAAAGCGCTCTCACAGACTCGCGACGGTTTAGAGAAGCTTTAGCAGCGGCGTACTGGCAGGCATTTGACTGTCGCTTTCCCGCCGTCTACTGCTTGCGTGTATAATTTATTAATGGCGGCTTGGCATTGAAAGTTTCCGGTCTCCGACTAGTCGCCACACTCCTTCGGTATCTGTCTTATCCGTTGTTGACGAAATCGCAGCTGGGAAGCTCGCACTGGTCTTGTAAGTAAGCGCGCAAGTAAGATTATTTGTATAGAGCGGCCATATCAAATGCTGCAATTATGCACACCGTTTCTTCCTACGGGAACAAATTTGTCTTCTGTTACAGACGTAATGATGCAGGCTTACAGAAACCCCACGCTCCACGATATCAAGGCTCTAGAAAAAAGTTGAATACTCTACATTCACTTTGATAGACATATTGCGTCTTTACCTTTCCTATTAGTCGAGGACTTCAAATTCGTAACAAACGCCGAACACAAATATAGCCTAAATAGGGTCTGAGTTGTTATCGTTCGATGTTAGGGTACATCCGGGGCACCAGCGAGTGCCTCTGGCTCGCTCCCAGACCACCGTCACGGTTCTGTGGTAGGGCCTAGTCGTCCGACCAGCAAACAAGTGCGCAGTGCGAGTGCTTTTTCGCGACGATGTCAGTAAAAAAAGTGAGTGAGCATGTCATGTCGCCGCTGGAGACGTTACTAATGCATGACGAGCGGAGAGGAAAGAGATACGAACAAACAAGCTAGCGACAAGACCAAAAGCGCAGCGACGTCATCGTCGTCAGTCACGGAGATGTCTGCGGCGCTTGCACCGACAACGACAAACACAGCCAATAATCATTGTTTACTTCATTATTTTTAGCAAGAATTATTTGCACGTCAAACGTCACATCATATGCTATTATTGGCAGCTGATCGGCATAGATCAAGCTGATCAGCATTAGGTACGGTAGCGGGCAAAGTATAGACACGTGGTTTAAGTCTGAGTTGAAGTTAATGCAACGACTCAACGTTACACAAATCTCAGTGATTGCGTGTCTTAAGAGAATCTTATCTGTAGGATTTAGAAACAGACAGACAGACCGACAGTCTCGACGCTATAGTCGCTTCACCCCGCTCGGAACGCCTATATAATAATAAACAGCTGAAAGCCATTTCAACAGTCGCAGATGGGTGGACATTATAGCGTGCACGTGGCTGGCTGGTCCAAGTAGCCACTGGGCGGAATCGCCGCTATCTCTGCTGCAGACGCTGCCAGTGGTCGATCGTTCTTAGGACGGGATGGGCCATCATCTTGTCGGCACGGCTGACATCAGTGATCTAGCATCAATCAAGCTTGCTCTGCAGACTGCAGCCCAACCCATGCAGCCGCTCGCCATCCTAACGGTCCGACAGTCGTACGCTGGTGAGCTGGGGATTAACGGGGGCAGTTCGATAATTCGAAGGTTCGATAGTCCGAAAGTTTTAAGGTTCTTTTCTCTAACACTTCTACGGATGTTAACTCAATCTCCACAATTCCTCTCAACTAGGGTTAGGGCTAGGGTTATGGTTAGTGAAAATGCATGTTGCAGTAAGCACTTTCGCAATATCAAACGCTCAGATTATAAACACGTAACCGGGATTAACGGTTATCTTATACTAATCCGCGGCGTGTAAGGCAGTCTATGCTTGAGAATGTGATCATGGGCGGTGCTAGAAATCTGAAGCTAGGGGGCAACATGGGGGCAAAAGCAAGGACACAGAGGGGCAATAATGTTTTTTGTGTGTTGGCCAAATGTCGACCTTATTCAGTTGCTGTGTGCATCAAAAAGATGCAGCGGAGTCCATGGACAAAGCCCCTGGCCATGGAGGGGGCTGAAGCTGAAGCACTTTTAGCTATTGGACGTTCAATTGAAGCCGCAAATTTGCCTGCTTATTATTATTTGGAATCGCTAAAAATTGCAGATATATGTAATGTCTTGCAAACATGACGTTTAATTCGTTGCACCTTGGTGTGTATATGATTATTAAAGGGTACTTTATCACCATCGAAATTTCTTCTGTGGAGCAACCGGGGGAAGGGCAAGGGCAAGGGCACAGCCTGCCCACCCCACCCCTCTGGCGCCGCCCATGAACGCGATGTTCCCGGAAGACGTTTCCTGCAAAGTTAGACGATTGTGCGAGAGCACTTTCGAATTAGGCTGTCCGCCTTTAGCAATACACACTGCTCTGCGCCACCCTAACCTTAAGGCGTCTAGATACTGTCTGTATAGATACTGTTGTTATACGGATTATATTATTCGTGTAATCGTTGTCGTATTTCCGGCATCATGCTTTGCTCCCGGTTTACCTTGCAATCATCCGAGCAGCAAGCAGCAGCAGCAGCGACGACGACGGCATGACGTCACTTACGACTGCAGTAGAGCATCGCGTCGCGTCGCGGTCCGTTGTCGCTGAATGCGGGAGCAAAGAACGAAGGACGTCGAGGAATTCAATTAAGATGTCTGGATGTGGACGATGTTTTTGTGTCGAGTGATGCCCGACGTCTTTCCGGCATAGCGTCACACGCGCTGTCGCATACCTGTATATAGGTTACCATCCGATTCTTTCATTCTCTACAATTCTAGACTATACTCGTACAATCGCCCGCCTTAGATCGCTTAGATCACGCTATTCAACCTTTAGTTGTCTATAGATACAGACTTCTGAAGTGGATCAATTGCCCTGTGCAATGTGTCTCGGCGTGGCTTCACGTATTGCTATACTCTAGCGCACCAATCAATCAACTCCCGCATCTCGAATCTGTTACTCGTAAAAACCGCAGCGTTTAGGCATCATCGCTGCAAGCATGCAGGAAATAGTGGTGTTTGTGATGACTATTGATGAGTCTTTATTGACAACATTAACTGACAGACATCCTGCTGTTAAACACGATGCACAATAACAGTTGTTGGTGAGTTTAAAAAGTTAAAAACTACTGTTTTCTTATCAAGCTTGAAGCCACTTATATCCACGTAACTATAAGCCTACTTCGTTATTTCTGCAACAACGAATGCACACCAGCAGACGCCGTAACAGTATATTTTCACAGTGTATATGGTTCGTGTGCTGTATAGACCGGAGGTTGAGGTCATCGCCGTCGTTCGAGCATGCGTACTGTCAGTCGGAGTACTTCCGAGTGCGCTGCGGCGTCGGTGAGGTGCTGGTCATTGCTCGTGCGCGCTACGGCAGGATGCGCATCAGCAGGTGCGTGCGCGAACATTTCGGCTACGTCGACTGTTCTGTCGACGTCGTCGATGTGCTCGACAGACACTGTTCGGGACGTCGATCTTGCAGCATCAGAGTTCTGGACGACAACTTCGACAACGTCAGACCGTGTCATGACGACCTCAAGTCATACCTTGAAGTGCGACACCAGTGCGTCAAGGGTAAAACCACACACAGTTCTGAGTTTTGTAATCGAGAGTTAAAGCTAATATATTGGTTAGTATCGAATAAAGTGCACATTTCCTACATGCAGTGTTTTTGTTTGCCTATCTAATGTTTCTATTGTGTAAAGTGGATTAATATTATATCGGCGTTTGTCAGCAACTTGTATAGAAGCAGTGCCATCGTGTCTGTGTCATAGTGGAAGCAGCTAGTCGGGCGTCATGCGACGGCGCTGGCCGGCAGTCAGCCGTCATCAGTCGTCAGTCGGGCTACCTGTCCGGGGTCTGGGCTGCTGAGACTGGCTGTGGTACGGTCGATGCTCCGTGGCAGGTGCGTCTTCATCCGGGACAGCGCGTCAATGTGACCGTTTTTGACTTTACAGTTCCGGCATCCAGCGGCAACGTGACGTCACCAGCTGCAGTCGTCCACCCTGACCTCGGTACGACGTACTTCTGCCTTGTCAATCAATCAATCAGCCTGCGCTGACAGGCACCCGCAAAACACCTGCAAACATGGGCTTTGACCGTTTCGTTGTAATCCAACCCAAGTAACTTCTTACTTGATCGTGTTTGTAATAATTCCGGATCGTCAGCTGCGATAGAGTTATGCCTTTTCTGTCAGCCCTTTTATTTTTTTATCGTTATTTTTGTATATAAGTTTTTTTTTATCTGCTAGCGTACGCCACTACATATATTTTGGCCCAAACTCCATTTGCTTTGATTTGTTGTAGATTTATTGTGCAGCATGTTGTACAACAAGCTAGGTCTATGCAGCAAATCCACGGCAAATTAACATAAAAATCAATAAAAATGTTGTAGCAGAAACAGCAAGTCGTACAAAAAGTTGAATAACTTGTCGTGGCAACCAACAAACTGTGGCAAATTGAAATGACCCAGTTCGCTCTCCGGCTATCTGTCGCGGCATCACTGAGAGGCATTTAGGCGTTGTCGTGTGACGTAATGATGACGTAGTGCGGCCTGTTTCAGCGCCGTCGACCACGCAATCTTCATCCGTCAGCAGCAGCAGCGCGGGGCGTCCAAGATGTCGCGCTGCTTACGCCGTGATACGCGAGCTAGGAAATGATGGCGATGATGACGCCGGACGGTCGAGGGTGCTGACGACGTCGTGCCCCGGTGACGCTCGAAGGATCGTCTACCAGCTGAATAGCAACAACGTCGAGTTGAGTGTAGTCGGCAGCAAGACCATGATCAGCTCGTCGGCACTGCTGCTCAGATTCGACGGTCAGCAACGTTATCAATTAATCAATCAATATTTTAAAGTGTTCTAAGCAGTAAAAGTTATATTGATAAGTCTGCTTGCAGTCAGCTGTAGCCAGTTAGTGTCCAGGAAAAAGTCGTGCGCATGAAAAGACAAGTTTTGAGCCGCCGACGAAATGTAGACAGCGACTCAGGAGACGTCATATCCTTTGGCAGTTAATGCCAGATTTGTGGACCGACAACCGGAAAAGCTCGGCTGCCGATAGTTGAGAGCTCCTTGACCGGTAGAGGCACTAGCAAACGGCTACTGCTTATAAAACAGTAATAGTAGCCTACCGCAGCAGCCGGCAACGAAATTTTACCGAAACGCAATTGTTTCAGTAGTCGTAGTTTCAGTTTCGGTAGTGGTGCAAGTGGTCTAATGGTAGAGTATCGGACTCATAACTTTCACGTCACCGGTTCAAGTCTGTCAAATCTGTTAGTGAGCAAACTGAAAACTTACCGCGTGCTTCGGTCACTCAGCCTTCTACCCTCGAGGTCAGCCCTCGACGAGGTGGGAGTGCAGGTTACAGTTAGGTCAACTGTAGCGCAGAGCAATTTTAATGTCCAGCGTCGGCTATAGGTCTAATACAGTGCTGCGATTTGCGAGCCGAAGTACAGTCATCTCTGCGTTCGCTCGGCTATGTCTTATGCGCCGCGAACTTCTGGTAAATTGCGTCTGTAATCTCACTGTAGCACCTGCTGTTGTATGCTTGCCGTCTTCAGCAGCAGCCACAAAGCCAGTCGCTAAACAGTATAAGCAACGGCAAAGCGCCTGATCATTAATTCATTGACTAATGACCAGCAGTGCCAAGGTCACTGTGGTCGGTCGGTCGTTGGTCAGTCCGCGCTCTGCAAAGAGTTAACTATCAATATTTAACTAATTGCTCCGTCGCTCCAAAATGTCTTTCCTATGGACTGCAAGAATGGCTCGAAAACGTGTCCCCTATGTGTTACAAATAGACCGAAAAAAGTTGACAGAGCAAAACTAACGAACAACTGAAATCAAGCCTAAGCAAAGTTGAAAGTTTAATTAGCAAGTTTTCTTGCTGTGCAGCAATTACAGGGAGTGGTCCAGAAAAGAAAGCCATAACTTGTCATAACTTCGCTAAAATGTCGACCTGCTTTAAAAATACCTTTACTGACACACTGGGCAACGAGTATGCAATAAATTTATTACTGAAAGATCCCGTTACACTTCAAACACTTCTTTTTGTGAAATGTCATTGTCTGCGCTTTTTAGATTCTAATATTTAGGCATACACAAGCGAAATGTTTTCACTTGTGATGCGATCTTCAGTGACGACTCTGTTCTAAATACGAGTATTATGCTGCTGAGCTTATTAGTAATAGGGTGTTTACATGATGAAGCAAACATGAAGTTTTTGACTATACACGTGCACGACGTGTGCTCTACGTTTTCTTCATGTTTGCTTTATTGTGCAAACACCCCATAATAGTGATAATTGTTCAGTATTTAAAGAAGTTATGAAGCTGTGAAATTTGGTGATCGCATGCAGTCTGTTCACTCTTTTTCGTGCCACTTTGTATATCCATGCAATTTCTGTGTTGACTGCTGTTAGCTGCCTCTGCATGTGCAAGCGACTCAGCGGGCGAATTACATCAGACTTGTCTCGAATTAGGCCTACTGTATATCGTTTCCATCTAAGTTATCAGACAGGGTCGTCTGGGACAAACCACTGCAGGCTTTTGACAGTAATGTTTTATATAGAGTATATACTCTGTCTTTAGCGGAAATTACAAGGCATGGAGTAGACAGCAGATAATAGATACCTGTCTGCTTTTCTGCAAAAGGCCGCTGACGACGTATACTATGTACTTATGCTTTGCAGACTGCATTTAGCGTTAGTTTAGTTGGCGTATTTGTTATCTTACCAGACAGATCATTGTAGGTACTGTACGGTAGTTCAACGTTGTTGACTGACTAATGTTTATGCTCAGTATCACAGAATTATGCGGCCGTCCTATAGGCCGCATTACGTTTTTTTGCGCGTCCGTCCGTCTGGTCAGCCCGTCCGTCAGTCTCTTACTGGCTCCTAGCTCGAGAACAAAAACGAAGAGAAAAGACAAAATTGGTGCGAATGTCCCAGGGCATGAATGACTAATTTTCAGTTCCATGGCACATTACATTTCGGTGTTAAATGTATTTCGCAAATCAGACTTTTCAGCCCTACCTAGCCCGACTGCTCATGGCTGTACCATCAGGCCCGTCGAGAGGGTAGCGTGGGGGGTAAGCTACCCCGGGCTCCGTGACGTTTGGAAGTTCCGCCGTCGCTCAGAAATATAAAGTACACCAGAGTGCACCGTTTAAAAAAGAAAAATTTAAAAATTTTCTCCTAAAAGGGGCCCCGCGAGAATGTTTCCCGGGCCCCGCTCATGACAGTATCATGTCAATATGTTGTGAATTTTATTTGCTGTAGGCCTACGGTTTGTTGTACAGCATGATTGTACAAGTTATACAACAAAGCGAAGTAAGTGTAGTTTGCATTTAGTCGTATAATTGATCGTATTGGTGATTGACGTGTGCGTCTGTGTGTGGCACATGCAGCGGTCGGATGCGGCAAGTTGAACGCACCTGCTGGCGGTTGGCTACGTCACGACTCTGACGACGTCATCAAAGTCGGCTGCGACACGTCTTCGGATCAATGGCAGCTGCGTTGTCATGGCAACGTTTGGGTGACCGGCTCCGGTGGCACTGCGGCCGGTATCAACTGCACGCAAGGTGGTTGGTATACAGTCCTACAGTTGGGGGAATTCGTCTGACATCCTCATTTTGGTAGTGTAATTCCTAGCGGGGATCTGGGGCGGAACCTCAGCGGAAATCGAATTTGGTGCATTATACCTTTAAAATATGAAATAAGGTGGCAACGATTTCAATTATTTTCTTTAGAATCAACTGACCAAATTTTGTGCAGTTTAAACGTCTGTTTATGTCTCGTTTATGGATTTGGGGCCTGGGGCCCTTGGGCCCTCTTGTCTACGCCACTGTTTCTGGGCAACAGTGTTTATCGTGACTCGGGATGTCACGGCATCGCGCGGTGTGCATGCAGTGGCGTGTTGTTCATTCAGTCATCACGCTAGCCGGTCATCCGTCATGTCATGTCATGGCACGCTTAACTTCACTCTTCAATGCACTGGTGTCGTCTCGCTGACTGGCACTACAGATGGCATGACTGTAGTGAGTACGGCTGTCGCTAACTCACAAGCTCACGCGAACCAGAGTTGAAGCAGTGGGCTACGAGACGGATTTCATGCTTTCACCACACACGACGTGTCGACGTGGGGACAGTTCTGTAGTCAGAAGGGACACTGTAGTCCGAGGAACGCGAGGCGAGTCTTGGGGATAATGCCCCTTCGCACTAGTGATTTGCACCGACCATGACCGCTCATGGTCATGCTGTCAGTGTTAGGCAATTCTCTATTTTGACAGATGTAAGCTCTGCACCATAACCGCTAGACTGCCATACCATGCAAAATACTTTTATATTTATTAAGCAATTTTCTTAAATGTAGGCTGTTTGTCTTAAACCAATTTTTTGTCATTTTTTAAAACTTTTTATCCTAGCGGTTGACTCTACAGTTAGGCCTATACTGTCGTCTACTGGGTGTGCTATTACAGTAGACTACGTGTTATGTTGTATAACGACAGACGAGGTGACGTCTGCGAGTATTATTTACCTGTATAAGGATAAGCTGTTGTATGACAGGTGGATTGAGAGATTCCCAGGTGAGTGGTAATCGACAGCATCGCACCAGTGACGACCACTCTGCTCGCCTGATGCAGTATCTTTCTATTGGCAAGTTCCTAGCTGGTCTTAATGTGTTCGCGTGTTGCTAATCTTGTAACATTAACGATGAGGTCAACCGACGAAGTGCTTACCCAACCCCTTTCCGTCATAACCCTTACCGCATCAGCCCCCTCTATGTGAGCCAACACGTGAAAAGTTAATCAATCGGATATCATACTCCGCTGGGGGGTCCGTGGTGCGGTGAAGTGCATATTTCTTCATTTCTGTCTGTTGTAGTCCCACGTCAATAGTCTTCGCATGGTTTCGCAACAGGCGTTTAAACTGTTTTTTTCACATAGTCTTCGGCCCTTCTCTTTTCACATCTCCCCACTCCCCTCCTCTTCCCCTTCGTTGTTTCGTTTCCTATTCCCTGTCCTTCCGTTATTGGCTGTTCTTTTAATCGTCATAATGGAAAAAGCCTAGAAAAGCAAATCCAGACAGAGTCTGGCTGCCAAAAATTTTTTGGTACTTTTAGTTTTAGAAGTAGTGGGCACCCTTGTCTGTTTTTACATACAACAGAAACCCTGTGCAAGTGATTTTGTCATTTTAAAAATTGTTTCTCAATAATTTCCATGTTCTGTGACTTCTGTCACTTCTGTGGTAAAAGATAGGCCTACGTTCGCATTCTACTTACTACTTAGGCCTACTTAACGATAAAGGCATAAGACGACCAGTTATCATTGCTATTGTTGCTGCCGTGTAGGTCCAGCTTTACTGATCATCTCGTCGTTGGCTCTGGTTGTCGGTCTGCTAATACTCAGCGTTGGCATTGCTTGTCTCAACAGGTGCGACATGTAACATAAACAGTTTTACCGTGTGTCCAGTAAGCTAGGTTTTGTGAGTGGGGACAAGGTTAACTTTTTTCTTGTCGGAGCAATGAATAATTTGTTCTTACTGAAGAATAACAACACGAGACGCGCGAAAGCCTATAGCAGTTGCGGTTCAGTAGTTTAGCTGAAAATTAGGGTGTTCACGCTAAGTTAATATACAAATACCAAATTCTCTATCTGGATCGCATAACGATAGTTCAGTGACGCCACCTTGTGAGTGATATAGACTTGTGTCGCAGCCCGAAATTGCCAAAAAATCCGTAAAATCCCCTATTTTGGCGTTCAAGGTCATTCAAGGTCATTGAATTCGGCGCCAATCGAGAGCCAGTGTACAACTTCCTATTAGTGATTAATAGTAACCGGCCCTGTCTCGCACCGTTACTGAGATACAGCGACTTATTGGCCAAAATCGCAAATTTTGCCCACCCCCTCGCATTTAGCGCCCTCGTTCTGGGTGACCCCCTTCGAATTTATGGAAAAGCTTTGCGGTTCCTAAAACTAGAGTCTTCCAGGCAGATTTGGTGATTCTTGCTTGCACCGTTTTTGACTGGTCCACCTGTGTGTTTGCATTGTCGATTTATTTTTAACTGCGGCTTTATTGTCGAAATTATGTACCGTACAAAAATAATGCACTCGGTTAAACTTTCAGCTTTAGTTTTAAATTTGTTCATTGCAATATGCCTACGACATGACGAACGAAAACTTCAAACCTGCACTTGCAGAAACGTATTGGTAGTATTACATGATAATTCGATGTGTCAACTATTTTGATACTATATCTTGGTGCTAACGAACTTCTTTCAGATATAACAATGTAAATCACGAGTCAATCTCGTGTTCTTTTAAACAGGACGGACACAGTGTGATCTGTACCAGGGGCGTTCAATACGAGGGCGCTTAGAAAGTTTTGCAAGTCGATAGACTGAAAAACTTTCCAAAACGTATACACTGCAGTAAAATGTACAGTATATTTCTCCCATATTCGCAGAAGCTTCAGCCTTTTTTAGTCTACCTATATCGAGTTGCAAAACTTTTCGAACGTCCCCCGTAAGCACTAATGCGAATCGACGTATTGGACCAACAATCTAATTTTACAATCTATACATCAGTAAGACGTCCTAGTCTCTATATATTTGCGTGAGCGTTGTGTTGCTTGTGTTGCATCATTGTATGACAGAAAGCAAGCGCGCCTGAGAAGGTTGCGCCGCGTCCAGCATGGCACCGCCGTCGTCAAAGTCATCGGCGGCGTTCAGGACGGCTCGACGACGAATCTCACCAGTTTGACGACCGATAACCCAACCAGTAGGCCTACGGCGGCCGCAGCGGCTCTGTATACCCTCACCAGCCCGCCACCACCGCCGCCCCCGGACCTCGGGAGCTCGTGCGTGCCGTGGGCGTCAAGCGCCGTCGACCTGATCGACTGCGTCGAGTGCGCAGCGGAACTCGCTGCCGCTCAGAAACAACGAACAACAACCTCGACACAACGACGACGACGTCAGAGACATCATCACTCGTCGTCGTCGTCGTCGTCGCCTCTACGACTCAGCCCACCGCTAGTAGCCGCTCACAGTTGGTCGAGTGGTAGCAAGACTGCTGGCACGGGGTTCTGTACCTGTGTCAATAGACACTCGCTCGCATCGAATACAGCTCCCTGCTCCATTACCTCCGTGCTTTGAGTGACGCACCGCCCAGTCGTGGACACCAGCCATAAATACTGTTCCAGCCCTCTCACAAGTCTACTATCAAAATTCGTTAAAAATCACGAATTCAACCAATTTAAAAAAATCTTTCAAATTAGATCGTTTTGCATATCGTTGATAACCAGAACTCTAAAGCTAAAAAATCGTGAATTAGACCCTAAAGAAATCATAATTCGTGATAGGCCTATACTCCAACTCTCAATCTATCAGCCAATTCAACAGGCCTCGATCCTTTTCTTTTCTCGTTGTTTGGCGTACAAAATGTAATTTGTAAAATGAAAACATTTGTGCCTCTAATGTTTTATTGCTTCCGCTGACGAAATTAGGCTAAGCCTACCTATTTTTTTGGTCTCTCCGTTTTGTATCCGAGAAAATTAGGCCCTATAAGCTTCACAAATATAGAAATGCTTGTATCATCCATCGATTCTTCACCACCAGGAGATAGTGAGACACTGCGTTGTGTTCAACAGACGGCACCACCGTTCTCGGTGGAGGTTTGAGAGCTCTGATCTAGTTTCACTTGCAATCACGACCAAATACGACGGGCAAAAGTCGAAATAATAATTGTGCTCGCGTTGCAGTGGCGACCTCTCGTGATTACACAAACAACGCGCACGTTTGTGGTGTATGACTTGACAGTCTGCAGTACGGTACAGCAGAAGTTGCATAAAATGTGGCATGCATGTAACCGCCGCCTAAGAGTTGTCCGTTCAGTCAGCCCAGCTTCATCCAGTGGCTTCTATCCTCCCAAATTTAAAATTAAAATCGAGCGCAACTTCCCCCACTTTTGTGCTCAGGTTCCCCCCACTTTCGAACTCAAGTTCCCCCATTTTGGGCTTCTTTTCCTCTCTTGGGGAGAATTCTATAAATAGGTGTAGAGT
>Ga0209671_1004964_pt1 | contig 13329 bp, 10 predicted proteins | sample WorMetHERISLAND2_2_FD_187401 | JGI IMG/M metagenome (GOLD analysis project Ga0209671, IMG submission 187401) | Marine gutless worms symbiont microbial communities from Max Planck institute for Marine Microbiology, Germany - Olavius geniculatus... | ecosystem: Host-associated > Annelida >... | reverse complement strand
GAGGGGAGCTCGGAGTAGAAGGCCTAGTCAATCGTGTTTTTCCTGGTCACCCGCTGGCCACGTGACCACGTGACTGTCCTGAGGCCTGGCAATTTTTTGAGGGGTCCGTCCAGGAATCGAACCCTGCTCAGTGTCTGCTGATTCACTAGTTGCCACCCCCTAATAGTGTTGTAAAGGCATTGCTTGGAATGAATATTAATGAGCTAGGTTGACCGACCGAAACCCAGCCTTAAGTTATTGACAATTCTTCATGCTCCAGCAGTTTTGGGATGCATCAGACAAAGTATTTGTTAGAATCACTGATCCAGGCGCAACATGGATGTACTGATGTATAGTGAAGTCTTAATTGCTAGTATAGCTCAGTGTCTGCTGATTGTTGCAGCTAATGTCAGTCAGAACCAAGCCGCTGATCTATCAACTCTCTTTGATGTCGGAGGCATCTTTGGTACTTTTGCTTCTGATTGTTTTTATTTCTGCTTTTTGGTCTATCATTTGTCTTTGTTGATGTGTGCAGCACCATTTGTTCCTCATCATTTGTTTATGTATTTTTCATCATCTTGTTATCTCCATTCTCTGCACACTGTGGTTTTCTTTCCTGCTGTACAGTTTCAGATATACAGTTTTGGTTTTGGTTTGACTATGGTCTGGACTGCGGTTGTTTATCAGCTTTGGTCTTGGGTAATTTTTCAGCTGCTGTTCATGTCACTGTTGTATTTTATTAGTATTATTTCTATTAATTTATTAAACTTTCTGTTTTAGTGGTGTTGTTATAAACACAGAGCAGATGTTAACAACCGTTGTGTTCTGTGCATATCTGAAGGTGGCATTTTTGCTGGAGTGATTTCGGACTTCACGGCTTGTCGCGCTTTAACGTGTATTGTCATGATGGTGATATCTGTACCAATGGTAAGTTGTTTGGTCTGCCATTCCATTCAAAGATTATTATTAATGGAGTACAATATAGTGGCCTTTCATCCTTCTTAAACAGATAATTATTTGATCAGTTTTTACTGCGCAGTGCATATGATGCAAATCCTAATATTGCCACCATGAGTTGTCTGTCCGTTTTGCATGATTAACTGTTGATTTTCACAGGTCTAGCTATAACTGTTATTATTTACAGATGTTTGTCTACGAATTTTGGGGTGCATCAGGTTATTCTGCCCTTGCAGGTATGTGGCATTGTTCTCATTTTCCATTCATTTATTGGGTTTTGTTTCATCTTATTGTGATGCAGTTGACATCACTGAAATAGTTAAATTGATAAGTCACATTTTATGCACTTGTAATGCTTGTAAGCTTATTATAACAGGCATGGACAGACTGCAGAGTTTTCAGTTATTCCTATTTTATTTTCATTTTAGTCTCTTTTTGATTTTTCAAGGATATAATGTTTGCTAATACCTTTGTCATTTCCATATTTGTTGTTTTTACTGCCTTGTATTGCTAAAATAGGTTAATCATGATATTATTTGCTGCTGAGGTAGGCTTCAGTGTTTTGATGCTGTTAATTGACCATTCAGGAGGGCATCTGTCCTGTAAAACATTTAATTTCAAAACCGCATGGGGATTGGCTGATGTGGGTTTACCTAGAAACAGATGTGAAGTAGTGCATTTATGTTTTATACTAGTGCTGATTTTCTTCAGTTTATGAAGCTCTGTGTTGGTTTATACCAGGGGTCTCAAACTCATTTGGGGGTGTGGGCCACACTGCAAGATATCACTCAGTTGGGGGGCCGCATTGTTTTTAGAGATGACAAAATGCATTAAATGCAGTAATTAATACAAATAACAAAAGTCGTCAGTGTACTTCTGCTTCTGCTTGTCACACTTCAAATCAATACCTCCATCTGGAATACTTCGGAAATGCTTTCTGTGTCAACATCAAACGGAGTGGCAAAGAGTGCAAACTGCGGTTTAAGATTATTGAACTTTGGAAAACATCAGTCGAACTCTGCAAGTAATCACGAAATGACATCTGCATAATCTTTCAGGCGCCGTGGCTTGACTTCACTTAGACCTCCCACCTGAAGAGATGAGAAATGGTCGAAGTTGCCAGCGCCAGCTTTGGTCGCTGCCAGCATCAGCATGCGGCTCCACTAATGGTTAAATTTTTAGAATTTTAGATAATGTGTCGCAGGCCGCAATTAACGCCTTCGCGAGCCGCATGCGTCCCGCGGGCCGCGATTTTGAGACCCCTGGTTTATACCATAATTCCAACCTGTGGAACAATGTTTCACAAGGCATCACCTCTGCACCCTCACTTCAGCAGTCAGCATTTTGAGACTTCTGCTTCATCAGTCAGTCATATCTGGATCTACTCATTTGACACTTATAGTTGTGTAGTAGTAGAAAATAGAAATAATGCTTACCGGTATTGTTGAATACCACATTGAACCCTTCATTGTGCTGATGATCGGTTCTTGCTCGGGGATCATTCAATATAAGTTTAATTGAATCTTGAGGTGAGTGGTGCTATAACGTGTGAGTGCGTGTGGTAGTGCTATTGGTGGTGGCCGGTGCTATGGTGAATGGTCCGTACTCTCTCATAACAACAGCTGTCTCCGCTGACCTTGGCACACATCCGTGTCTTCACGGCAATGCCAAGGCTCTTGCTACTGTGTCAGCTATCATCGACGGCACTGGATCGATCGGTGACTGATTGCTGTCTTGTTAAAAATCTCATTTTTATCCTTCTAATAGGTATAGTCATATGCTTTGTGTGCTGTCTGTCTGTCCATCTGTGTTTGATGTTAAGTTGTCCCGCAACATCAGTGGTGCACCTTTCTCAAAACCCATCACCAGTGTATCTTCAAAGATGAATTGATCAAGTTTAGAGTCAAAAGGTCAGACGTCAGGGTCACAGCCTGATCGAATATGTAAGAAAGTATTGTCCTGTTTAATATGTATTATCTGTGCTTGTTTATGTACATATTCTTAGCAGTGACCTTAGTAAGGCCACAAGATATAGAGCTTAATTTGCTCAGTCCAAGACAAGGCACTGCAAGCTGATATAATCCCACTGTCTGCATACCACCAAATTTTGTTGCTGGACATGTGCACATGATTGGTTTTTTTCTGCGGAAAATTAGTAGGCAGTGTTGCAGAAAATCATATATTAGACCATGCCTTAAACCGCCACACAACAGTGCCTCGGTTTTGATCATCAAACACTTTTGGCCTTAAAGCTGAGCTCAAGGCTTACCATTTCTGATTAGTCGTGTAAAATGTGTTGTTATGTTACTGCATAGGGGCAGCAATTGGGCCTCAGTTGGCTGGTGTTCTCAGCAGCAGAATTGGCTGGCATTCCGTATTCTACATGCTGATTGCTGCTGAAGTTGCTGCCTTGCTGGTGAGCTTTTCTTCTTTGTATATCCCTAGCAAATTGTTATTCTAATATTTTTTTGTTGTGAAAGTTATATCTCAAATTTTCATAGACTGTGTCTGTGCAGTGTCAGTTTGAGCTAAATGGATGATTGTGAGTAATGCTGTTCTTTGTCAAACATTATCTTAGAATGTCCCAAGAAGTCTGCAGTTAAAACTTTGACTGCCGAGAGACTATGGCATGAGGTTTACACCCATCCTATTTTTTCGTGGATTGCTTCAAGCAAGTGAATTAGAATCAATGAATTTCTTCAACGTATACATGATAGTAACGTAATTTACTATGGGCATGTAGCACATCCATTTTTTTCTTCAAATTTGATTATATGATCTTTATTCACGCAAGACTGTGTAGAACAGGACAGAGACAGACATGCTGAAATTAAATCAACAAACAGCTGTTATATTTGGTGCTGTGTCGTCCAAATTTCAGAATGCATATTTAGTAACAGTTGAGTATGTGCACATTCTGACATAAGTAAGGAATATGAAGCCAGATTTTGTTTTTTTGTGAACAGTATGCAGTGCATTTTTATGTGTTGTTTTAGTTCCTGATGCGACTTGGATTCAAAGAACTGCAGTTGTTGTGTTGCGAGCAACAGTCACCTCAATCTGAACAGCATTCAGATTAACTAGATATTGTTTTGGGTTTTTACTACTTATTCTATATTGTTTTGTGTTTTAGCTTTGTGTAGCTGTTTTGTTTATTTTCATAGTTATTTGCATTCTTACAACTGAGTGTCAACATTGTGTAAATACATTGTGTTTGGAAGAAAAAATACTTTGTGTTTTCCTCCATAGCTCCTAGAAAAATGAGCTATTTGATTGAAAAGTTTAGACATTACCATTCAGGGCCAGTTTCTTGTTCTTTAACTACAACCACAAAGTTCAAGTTTGACTGTGTTATTGAAATTTTTCCCTGTAGGGAAATTTTTCTAAGAGCGATGTTAGGTAGCAAACTGCATTTTGAAGGGCGAGTATATCCTATCTATTGAGATGTGTAATGTTGGTTAATTGTTAACACGAAACATCTTGCTACATTATTATTTTGAAATCATGTAGATAATTTCCAGTCTGAGATGTCATGATGCCCTAGGTTTCCACCCCCTGTTGGCTTTATCCCTAACTACACAGTCTCAAAAAACATCCCCGACTTTTTTGACTGTAACTTGATCTGCATTCCCTAGGTTGTGCAGAAGCATAAATTGGGTGAGGTGGGAAACTAAATGGTCATTTAATGGCAAGTTATGTCAAGAATATTCCTACCAAAAATTATTAAAATCTGATCATTCGTTTTCAAGTTACAGTCGAAAATGTCGGGGATGTTTTTTTGAGACACAGTGTAGAAATATGTTCTGTGGAACGAGGTATCTGTCCCATTGCCACGCTATATAGCCTAGCAGCTGCGTATAAGGGGGTAGGTGCAAACAGGGCACAATTATCTTTCACGGGGGCCGAGTTGTAGTCAATTTTGTCTCAAAATTCGTTGCCATGGCAACAGGGGTCAGCAGGGGAGAAATTTAAATGACACCATTCGATAGCCCGGGTCCGAAAATAGGGGGATAAGTGCAAACAGTGTGCAATTGTCTTTTACGGGGACCGAGTTATACCGCTTTGAAATCTCCATTGGCTGTAATGCAACATTTTGCAACTTTTGAATGGTTGCTATGGCAACAGGGGTCGTTAGGTGGTAAATTTAAATGACACTGTCAGGTTGCCTGACCCCGAAAACAGGGGGTAGGTAAAAACAGAGCACAATTATCTTTTGTGGGAACCGAGTTATACCGCTTTGAAGTCCCCGTAGGCCATAATGCAAATTTTTAAAAATTGGGGTAAAATAGAGGAAGGAGTTATCAGATTTTTATCCCAAACAAACTCGATCTTACTTTTCAGGCCCCAAATCACTGTGCAAAATTTCATCAAAATCGAATCAAAATTGTGGCCGAAGGAGTGTTTACAGACAGAATGATAGTGTGACAGAAGTGATTTTATAATCTGTCCCATACTATGCTATAGCAATGGGACAGATAACGAATAGTTGATGTCTCTGTCATATGAAACTGTAACAAACGTTATTTATGTTGCGCCATCAGCCAGGGAAACCAGTGTATTCTATGCATGTTATTGTGTTAACTGAATATGCAAGAAGTGCATTGTTTTTATGTATTTAGTTGTTTTGCTGCTGGCAATCTCTGCTGTCCATTCCCAGTGTTCACACAGTATGGTGTCGGCTCGCCATTCTGGAAGGCTGCTACGGTTAAGGATAGGGTTAGAAAAAGGGTTAGATTAGGAATAGGGTCAGTGTCTAGGGTTAGTTTAGTGTTTAGTAAGTACAATTTCATTTTCTATGGTTTTTGGTGGCCCCTCGGAATGGCAGCCCTTGTTATGATGCACCTGAATCTGCAGTATAAGTATACATGGTGTTTTATAAAAAATGGCACCCTTTTTCTTTCTTTGATAAGTCAGTCAAATCGTGATCAATATCCATGAAATCTTTACCAGTTGTAGCTGAAGAAATACTTATTCAAAATGTGTCAACAAAATAAGGCTGTTATTTAAATATTCTTCGTTACTCGTGGTGTAGTGCTGACGTCATAATGCAGCATGTGTACAGGATGGTCCAAAAAATGGCACAAAGTTAATGACACCATAATTTTGCAACCGTACGTCATAGAGTCATGTGGTTTTCAGCAAATGTTCCAAAAGAAATTTTTTACATGACTAAAATCAGTATTTGAATACAGCAGTTAAATTTTCTTTGTTATTGCTGCCGGCAGTTGAACTATGCAAAAAACAGTATTACCCTCGACACAGCAGTTCATAAAAACATGCCACTTTTATTTTTTTATAGCTCCGTGAAACATTGGCCGATTTTAATAATTTTTGGCATTCGACATTGAAAAGAAACTTGACGCAAATGTCTGTAGATTTGGCCACCTCGCGGCCTCACCCTAAGGTTGTCGCTGCATTACCTTGTGAAATGCAGAAGTTGTAGTTTGACCATTGACAGCAGTGAATTCATACTGGGTAGTGCATGCATCAGCTCAGAAAATTACTGAGACCACAAAATCATTGAAAATTTGTTGCTTCATCTTTATTCTAAAAATTGTAAGTCGACAAACAGAAATGATACGTCAACAGCGAGTGGGCCGCTTGAGTCATGCAGTTAGTGAATGTGCTGTTGGCAAATGGTGTCAACGTCTACCGCTTGCGTTTGTGCTGCAGGAGGACATTTTGATCACATGTTGAAATGAAGACGATGTGGTGTGAAGTGTGACTTTATGAGTGATATTGCCAATTGCTTTTGTCGCTATTCAGTTAATAATTTCTGAGGCAATGCATACGCTACTCGGTAGGAATTCATTGTTGTCAATGGCCAAACTGCGACTTTTGCATTTCACATGGTAGTGTAGCAACAACATTAAGGTGAGGTGGCCAAAACTATACACCTTTGTGTCAAGTTTCTTCTTAATGTTGCATGCCAAAAATTATTGAAATCGGCCAATGTTTCAAGGAGCTATAGGAGGCATGTTTTTATGGACCAAGGTACATTGAAGGTAATACTGTTTTTCAATAGTTCACTTGCCAGTGGCAAAAACAAAGAACAATTAATTGCTGTATTTAAACAATGACTTTAGCCACGTAAAGAATTTCTTTTAGAACATTTTGCTGAAAACTGCATGACTGTGATGTACGGTTGTGAAATTATGGTGCCATAAACTTTGTGCCGTTTTCTTGGACCACCCTGTACAAGCTTGCTTGTCTCAACTGCTGCTGTCAGTTGCTACTGTGCTTCGATGGTGAACTTTATCTGGTTCACTGATGAAAAATGTTCATCGTATTAGCAATAAGCAACATGGGCGCATGAAGTCAGACGTCTGCGATTTAAAAACTCAACCATTTTGCAATCGGTGTGAGCTGGTGCACTGTCTTGCTAAAAGGTGTAAAAATCAAGCTATCCCCATAAGTGTGTGACAGTGATTGTTTTAAGCATTTTTTTGTGGCTGCAATGGTAAAATTTCAACAGTTTGTTATCAGTGAACCAGATGACGTTCACCATCAAAGCAGGGCAGCCTGCCTAGGCCTCCTTAAACTTAGGGGGTCGGGACTTGAACTGCTAAAATCTGTGTTTAATGCTGAAAATCTCATATGCAGGTTGTCTTGGTTTATTTCCAGCCATTTTGTTGCAGTTCACTCTTGAACTGTGTGCTGCAACCAAAAATTGTGAAAAATTCACTAAAAACCCCTATTTTGTGGGTTCAAGGTCATCGATGTTGATAAATCTGAAAAGCCCGTCACCAATGCTTGTTATGATAAGCAGTATATCTGGACATATCTGCAACTTCTTTCACTCTAAACGAGCCAATAGCGGCAAATAATGTCTTTATAGGGGGTACCCCTCTTTGATGCCATTGTTTGAGGGGAACCCCCTCACACTGGGGCAGAAAATTTTGTCACAAAAAAACGAGACCTTGGGTCAGCACAGAGTGAAGATTTCGTGATCCTAGCTTGCACCATTTTGATAGGGCTGCAAAGTGTGACAGACACACACACACGCACACACACAGACGCCCAGGACATGGCTAAGACACGTGAAACATAGATGTCGCACGTAAAAAGCAAGATTCTGCCCAGACATACACTAAAAAAATCAATCCGTAGTGCGTATAAAAGTTGATTTATGTAGTATAATTAGTGTACAGTGTATCTGTAACAGCGTTGCTGTTAATTTATGACTGTTACCATGTTAACGTTACCGCGTTACCGTTAATGTTTTCTATTAAAGCTGATATTGTTATGATCACAGTTGATAAAACATCCAGTGCATGATATTTTGTATTTATAAATGTCTTAAGACAGTATACATATAATGCTTGCAACATAAACCACTATATTATGTAAATGTTGTTTATTTTCTGATTGTCGTACTATTAGAATATTGTCTATTAAAGGTCCATGGCCACGGTCAAACTCAATCGTGCAATTTATGTAGATTTAAATTGGACATCTAACCTTGCATATATAATATGCTGATTTGAGTTTCATACAGATATGAAATTAATGTGCAGTTTCAAATGAAATGCGGCATTACGTTACGTGAAAAATTCTAATTAACCAGTTCCACGGTGACGTCATGAGCCTAGCCTAGAGATATCGTGAATATTAATGGCCTAGCCGGTAACATCATCAGTCTAGGCTGGGCCATTAATATTCATGATGTTTATTGTCTAGCATGATGACGCCACCAGGGGCACCAGTATGGCGGCGCGTTTTCTACGAGATTTTCGTAGAATGTCGATTTCAAAGGTAAATTTCTCCGTGTTGATAAAATGCTGGGCGCCGATATTACTATCAAAATTATCACAACATTTTGCACTTTTAGGAAAATGGATAAAATATATTCGTTAATTTTCGTGTCCATGAACCTTTAAACTGATGTATCTATTTTGGTTGCAGCTATTCACTGGTTGATGATAATGCAAGATAGCGATTGGATGATCACTGCTCTATTACACTGATTAAAGATGTACAAGAAAATAGTGGAATTTATGCATATTCATGCCAAACACTGTATACAGGCTATAAGGCTATTCACTTTAGAGTGCCCTGGTATAACTTTGAGTAAATAATATGGACAAAAATTAGTCAATCAAACAACAGCTGAAGACAGTGGTAGTTCACAAAATCAATACATCACAGAACACAAATTGTAGGGTTCAAAATGTTGACAAAACTACAGGCATATGTCTACAACTTGAACAAGTGAAACACAACAACAGCTGTCGCCATGGTACCATGTTGACGTTATGCGTTTTACCACTGCTCATCTCTGGCACTAAGTCACAGCAGGTCACAAATATCTCTAGCAACATGCCATCCGTATGGGAAAAGCAGACTTGCCGATGTCGCAGTCAGAGAAACAAGACCCACTCAGTGCACTGTGAGTCAGTCGAAGACGTCAAAGAATGGAAACGAGGCTTTCTGAGGCTGCATGAGGTCACCCACAAAGCAGACCGTTCCTGCAAGCCCTTCGTACAGGCTGTATGGTGTGTCCGGTGTTCGGGCTCCATTCAGAAACTCCGGACTCTCCAGGAACTCGGCAAACTTCATTGCACGGTGAAGATAGAGCTTGTTGCCAGTGAGGCGGTAAAGCAGTAGGAAGACATAGCCACTGCCAGCCACGCCATGACAGATGCTGGGACCTTTCTTCAGCAATCCACACTGCCACGTTAGGTTGGCACATCGCTGACATGCTGCAATGTACCGGTCATCATCGGGCCACATCAGATGAGCTTTGGCAAACAGGTACACAATACCTATACACATTCCACATCATCACTTTCCAGCTTCACTTAGATAGCCTAGTCCTCTTTTTACCAAGTTTCACCAGATTTTCTAGCTTTTCCTTGTAGGGGCCAATTTTTATGCTTTATGTCAAACTTGTGCAAAATATAAATGAAAAACGACATGGGCAGAGCTGATTACAATAATACACCTGAAAAATTGTAATTGTTAACATTTTAAATGTAGCTAATAACTAATCATTAATTTTAATTAAAACTAACACTAGTTATTATGCATGCAAAATGCATGTTTTATCAACTTTGAACGTTATTTAGCTCTTGCAAATGCACAGAAACAACTAGAAATTTGGGGCAAAGCCCAACGTGAGTCCGCCCGGCGCCCTAAGTCCGATTGGGGGAAATTAGAGGGGCGTAAAAAGGGGGGGAGAATTTAACCGGCATCAAAGTCACGTGGCCCGAACTCAAATGCATTGGCATACGCCGAACGCGCATTGTCGACTTAGGGTAGGTCAACATTAGCGCTTATAACTTGGTTCGTGGTGGACGGAATTTCACGAATTTTTTTTTGTTCAACGCCGAAAGGATCGCTCTCGTCAACGCCGTTTAGATTATGTCGTTATCTTCATCGGTTCCAGATATTTGCACTCAAACTCGAAAGTTGTCGTAAATCGCACCAATTTTTGAACGTTTTTTTCCCTCCCAAATTTTAAGAAAATTTGCACTTGCGTTAACACCCCAACATAGAGACACGTCAAGTGCCAAAGTTTCGTCGGGCTACACCCCCTAACTCCGAAGTTATAAGCGCTAATTTATTGCATTTTAAGCCAATTTTTGACCCCCCTTTGAAAAAAGTTGTAAGGGGTTCCCCCGTCCCTTGTCGGGGGTGCGCTAGTAAGACTTGGTCATTCTCTAGCGCGTGTAAAAATTTGAGGGCGCAGCACCCCCTAGGGGCCGAAATGTGGTCTTCCAAAAAATGTGACTTAGGGTAGGTCAACATTAGCGCTTATAACTTGGTTCGTAGTGGACGGAAAGTTCACAAAATTTTTTTTCTTCAATGCCGAAAGGATCGCTCTCGTCAACGCTGTTTAGATTATGTCGTTATCTTCATCGGTACCAGAGATATTTGCGCTCAAACTCAAAAGTTGTCGTAAATCGCACCGATTTTTGAACGTTTTTTTGCCCTCCCAAATTTTAAGGGGGGCGGTGCCCCCAAAATGTGTACTTGCGTTAACACCCCAACATAGAGACACGTCAAGTGCCAAAGTTTCATCGGGCTACACCCCCTAACTCCAAAGTTATAAGTGCTAATTTATTACATTTTAAGCCAATTTTTTACCCCCCTTTGAAAAAAGTTGTAAAGAGGCCCCCGTCCCCAGTGGGGGGTGCGCTAGTGAGGCTTGGTGATTCTCTAGCGCGTGTAAAAATTTGGGGGCGCAGCACCCCTTAGGGGCCGAAATATGGTCTTCCGAAAAATGCGCTTTGGGTGGGTACAATTCAACATTGAGATCTCCAAGGTCACTGGACCAAACTTCACCGGACTTGTTTCGCCTAACGCAGGAGGAATCGCAGTAGACGGAACAAAAATCCGATTTTGAATATATTCATCCGTTTCAGAGATATTCACCGCCGAACTTCGAAGTCATCCAAAATCGGGCCAAATTTTGCATGTTTTTCGCCCCCAAAATTTTTTTGGGGTGTGCCCCCCAAAATTTTGGACCGGCATTATAAAATTCGGCCTAGTATTGACCATCGCGCAAAATTTCAAGCCGGTCAGCCCAAGCATCTTGGAGATCTGGCGGTTGGAAAAAAAACACCTGGGCTAAAACATAAGTCCGCTTCCGCAAGCTATCGCTTCTGGGCGGACTGATAAGCAAACATTATCATTAGTAGGGCCAAGGAGTTCGCTGGAGGAAGTGATTATTGCTTACCAAATGCTAGTCAGGGTATCTACTTAGTAATATTTATTAGTCACATTACTTTAATCAAAAATTAAACAGTCCGAATTTTAATAACGACTAAAAAAATTTTCAATGATTAATTACGTGATTATTCATTAATTTCAACAGCTCTATAACAAGTACAAATTTAACATGCAGTTCCTAAAATAAACAGCACACAGCCACCAATTATGAAATTAAAATTATCTATGCAAGAAAGTATACAAACACAGCAAATTATTATACAACAAATGACTAAATCAGACTTGCAGTATAATTTTTAATTTTTAATAACAAATTTCACTGTTCAGACTATATGTTTAAGTGAGCAATTACAGTATCCATGCAAGCAATGCATAAGCAAACTGACTTTTACCTGGAGCTCCATGACACCAGTGAACCAGTTCATCCGAAGCAGAACGACGACCTCTAGATCCAACCTCATCCATTGTTGGAGCTACGTTACCATTCGGCTGCATCAGAGACAACATAAAATCAATGGAAGCACGGACGTCACGCTCAGCATTAGGATCTGACTTTATGAACTCGGTGCACGACAGCAGCATCTGTAGAATTGACGACAGCCCATGGGCTGCACCTGCAAGAAACAGTAGGTGATAAAATGAAGAAATTATACAACTCTACCAGTACCAGTTATGTGACATGCATTCATTATAGAACAAACAGATAAAAAAATAGCCAAATACAAACAGACAATAAAACAAATCGAACAATTACCAAAATCCTATATTAATAAAACACACCAGGTTAAAACCAAATTACCACTGCAATGTGCACAGAAGTCTTTCAGTCATTTCAAGGTTCACTAAAAAAAACTCTAACATTTTTTTCAAATGAATTCAACACCTAACTTAATTTACAACATACAGACATTTAGCATATCTGATATGTGACAGTCAAAGATAACCACTATTTTGTATGTCTTTTGCATGTCTATCAGCAGTGTACCTTTGTAACGCGTTACTTTTAGGAGTAACTAGTCCTGTAACGCGTTACTATTGGCCTGGTGTAACGTTGTCAGTAACTAGTTACTTTTTAAAGTAACTAGTAACGTAAGCAACGCGTTACATTTTTTAAAAATTTTTCAACTACTCAGCAAATAGAAATGGCCCATCTCTAGAAGTTTTCGACCAAGATAACTGGCAAAGCGGCCCTGTTGGAAGCAATGCAATCGGTTTCAGCATCAGGTGGTCTAGCAGAAGTCAGCAATGTTACTGCCAATGATGTTGAGGACTTTTTTTGTTTTTTTATGACACGAATGTTGCGTTTAATTTTGTATCTGTGGAACTTGATATGTACATTAACGACATCTCATGCGATATTGACAGTCTTCACCGCTTCCCACTTGTCAAGAAAGTGTTTGTTACTAAGAACACTGCTCTACCCTCAAGTGCTCCTGTGGAACAGTTATTTAGCATTGGAGGGCAAATCTTGACTCCTCGAAAAAATAGGCTCTCTGATGAACATTTTGAAGAACTGTTGATGTTGCGTGCAAACAGACATTTAGAGGAAAACAGCTAGATGCATGAGTTTTAAATGTTGATGACTAATGAGTTGTGTTGTGTATCGGGACATTTATGAATCTTCAATGTTTTGTTGTGGTGCTTAAAATACTGACTTAGTACAAACCGTGTTGCCACTTGCAACAGTGCATTATTAGAATGCTTATGAAACAGTGTAAC
>Ga0209671_1004960_pt1 | contig 13335 bp, 10 predicted proteins | sample WorMetHERISLAND2_2_FD_187401 | JGI IMG/M metagenome (GOLD analysis project Ga0209671, IMG submission 187401) | Marine gutless worms symbiont microbial communities from Max Planck institute for Marine Microbiology, Germany - Olavius geniculatus... | ecosystem: Host-associated > Annelida >... | reverse complement strand
ACACAAGTCTATATCATTCACAAGGTGGTGCCACGCTACTATCGTTATGCAATCCAGATAGAGAATTTGGTATTTGTATATTAACTTAGCGTGAACACCCCAATTTTCAGCTTAACTACTGAACCGGAACTGCTATAGGCTTTCGCGCGTCTCGTGAGCATTAGCTCAAATTTGTTGTTTGTAGGGTTAGAACGATACCAAAAAAGTCACCCATTATCCAATATCCAATACTATTGGGTCCTGCTGATACAAATGGCAATACCAATATCAGCTTCCTGCCACGTTTCCTGCTAGAGCTAGACATGAGAAGTGAAGTGTGTTGTGCTAACTGTGCTAGCCAAACGGTGTTAACTAAGCATTATTAGGATCCATTTGATCTGCTTTGCCAGTACCTACACTTAGTCCACCATTTCAGGGTGCAATGTCCTTTCACTTTCTGTCCATTGCCTCTCAGCCTGTGGCCGTGCTGTACCAAGAATAAGAGACAGCCATGTTTGATCCTCACTACAGGGCAGTGGCAGTGGCAGTAGCAATGTGGTGTCAAATTACATCATGCAGCACAGGTGCCTACTGTCCGTTTCACATGCTAGTGAGCCAGTATTGACATCCACCAGAGAGCACAGTGGTTGGCTACAAGGGGGGTGGTCGATGCGTGTGACTGTTCATTGATCAACTAATTATATAGCTTACACAGGGTTCCCACGCCTCCTGGAAAGTCCTGGAAAATAAAAATCCTGGTTAGTTGATGAATTCACTGGAGCTTCAAGATAAACTACGTGCATACACTTACTGACTAAAATACAAAAAAATAAATTTTAAAATACTTTCCTACCAGTTTTTACCTATGAAAAACTTTGTGCATTGCACTACTCGGAACTAATTGGGCGGTATTGGTATTGGATACCACAGCCCAGAAAAGTATTGCCCAGTACCCAATACAACCCAGTACTAGCAAATATTGGACAATACCCCAATGCTAGTATCGTTCTAACCCTACTTTTTGTGAAGGTTCCTGCATTGAAAAGTAACATACATTGCATCGCTAATAATTAGTTACACTGCACATGTGGTAATGGTAATAGAGGCAATAATGCATGTGTGAACAAATTGCATAGAATTGTTACGTGGGAGTGACATGACCGTAATTTGAACCTGCGGTCTGTTGATTACTAGTCTGACACACCAACATACACCACTTAGTAATGATTATGGATATTTCTGCAGTGAAGCAGTATGATTGTTGATCTTCTGTGCTGTTGTGACATCCTGTATTGTTGTCAATGATCGAAGGTGATCCATGACTGCCGGCCGATCGCCGATTTGCTGTATCATCGTTTCAACAGTTCCATCGTTAACGTATTTGATACTCAGGTCTGCTGTCAGCTTTGAAATAAATCGTTTTGAGTTGGATTTTGAAAAGCACTTTGTGGTTGGGTGCAGATATGATGCAGTAATTTAATTGAGTATAATTGGATGGATGTACATTGAAAGAGTGAAGAAATGTACAAAGCACAGAGAATAATCGCGATTGAATTGAACCACGCAGACAGTGTAGTGGTTAGGAGGGACAGCATAAGAGGGTTGGGCATGTTCATGTTGTGTTGACGAAGACTGATGGAGAACGAAGGAAATAGGATGAAGATAAACAGGAGTTCTTGCATATTTCATGAGGTTTCTTGGGCTAAAGATTAGTGAGGATTGAGAGTCAAGAAGGCCAACTAGCTCATTACTCAGTTGTGTCTTCAAATTAGCTATGGTATTGAAATATCATGTTTGCGTGATCGTTTTACATGGTTTTTGGGCCAACCGTTAAGCTGTAAGCTTAAGGTCCGCCCTTTGTCGTGGTTGTCATTCATCCATCTGTCTGTCACGGATGTACTGTGGCTAAACAGTGCAAGATAGGGCCTAAGTTGCTATTGATCACTAATAGGAAGTCGTATATTGGCTTTTAAATTACCTGCAAATCATCGACCTTGGATGATCTTGAAGGCCAGTGCATGCTATTGTGGCCAAACGGTTCAACATAGGTCCTAGGTTACTATTAATCACCAGCCAGCGAATTTCTGCTGTAGCCGGGGTGGAACGTGGTCCAAGTAAAAAGAGATGTTGATAGGTCCATGGCCCAAAACGGTAGAAGCGGTACAGTGGGTGGAGGCGGGTGTACCGCAGAGATGAAAGTAAGTAAGCATGGTGCTGTTGGTCGGAGTAAGGTAGTAGTCAATCCACGTAGGACTGTGGCATGTCACAGCCTTTCAGATGACAGAAATCATCTACCTTGGATGATCTTTGAGGTCAGTCACAACCAGTACGGTCGGCCCACCCTAGCAACAGCTGGGCTTCTTGTTTGGTTGTCGATTTTTCTGATTTGCCTAGAAATGTTTGACAATAGCGCTTGACATTGTAGATGGTAATATATTCTGTTGTATACAGCTCGTGTTGATTCAACTTTGTGTAGGTTGCTGACATTATTGTGTATCGAGTGTTCAACCATGGACGATTTCCATCAAAAGTGTGTTCCCAGACAACGTGTCTAATGAATCATCTTGATGTGTCTATTGAGCAGACCTACTGTCAAACTGCATATGAACAGAAGAGACTCGTAAGCTGTAGTTTTAGTCATGATGTATTGTAACTCAATGTCTACTTCAGTACAGTCATCAAGTGGACTAATATTATTTCGTTTTCTGGTTACTGAAATACTAAATGGAGTACCATTAGTGACAAAACGTTCGATTTCTTTACTAGTTGTTTTTTTGTCAATTTTTAGCCACATGTGGTAGACTAAACTAGTTGCTTATCATTTTTAACCTATCTATTATCATATTATCAGCTTCGACCTGTCTGAAAGATGTCAGATTTGGACCTAATATGAGCAGCGATTCTCTCTCTGGGCAGCTGCAGCATAGAGATGAAACTTGAAGAAACTGGCCATTTATCGTGAAGCTGTTGAATAGCTGGGCAACTGGAAAACTGTCGACCCAGCTCCAACAATGTGCAGCCGTCTGCTTGACCTCTGAAGCTGAAAATTGGCAGACCGGTTATTCCTGTTTTTGGGAACGTTGACGCTGATTTCAGTTTTGTGCTTTTTTGAGCAAGAAGTCTGTATGGGTTGGGTGGGCAGAACTCATTGTGCAGCTTGTTTATTGGCATGGCCACACAAACAGTGAATCAATGTGGTGTAAATTATGAATGTGCTGGAATGGATTGTAGAGCAGTGATGAGGTATGGGCTGAGCGTCCGTCACGTCCATGGCTGCATCACATGGCCGTCGTGAGAGTGATGTATCTGCTGGAGCTGCGGGTCCGGCTACTGGAGAAGATGCTGACAGACCTGATCGATGGAGTTGATGTTTACCTGAGTCTGCACCGTGATGCCAACTCCACTACCCTCGCTCAACTCCAGGTCAGTGAATCGATTAAACTTGGTCACGTTGAATTTAGTTAACTTGACATTGATGGTTTTAAAGATTAAATGTTGTTACTTGGCTTCATTTGGTAAACTACAGATTGCTGTATCATATCAAGTCAAACTCATGGCTGGTCAGAAGGCTTTGTTTTGTGAAGTGTAATCTTTGCTTTTACTGAATATATATAAAAAACTTACCAGCTTAAAAATATGTGTAACGACTATGTGATGATATTAATCCTCTAAAACAGCAAAAATCATTTTGGTGACTCTAGATGGGGCTATGTATATGTAAGGACAAGCTGACTTTAGTTGGCAATCACTAACGTAGTCTAAAGCCTTTTTTGTTTGATGTTAATTGTCGCCTTACTTGCCCGATGGTTACTGATTAGCATAGATTAGTGTTATGGCTTAGCTAATGGTAACAAGCAAGCGAATATATGACCTAGCGCCGACATGGTATTCAGCTACCCACCCATCTATATAGTTTCGAACTGACCAACTGCGCAACACAGCCCTAACCCTGACATTAGACATTTTGAAGCTAAAAATGGTGAAGCAGCTACTTTGCCCTGGGAAACTTTTGTACCAATCTTGGGTTTTCATATACTTTGTTGCCCAAGTTAGGAACGCGTACTGAATGCACATACGGATGCACAGGCATAGCTCTTATTATGATAATTGGCTAATAAAATGATGAGACATTGCTGATGTTTATTAAGAACGTGAAGTTATCAGTGTGCTTGCCATTCATAACTCTGTGCATGAATCCGGCTGTTGTCTTGGTTCGTGACATCATCGGCACTGATTGGCATGTGACCAGTCACCGGTTGCTGTCAATTGTTTATTGGCGTCAAATTCCATTCGCTGCTAATGCACTCATAATATCTTGGGCTATCGAAGCAGCCATATGAGATCACCACATTATCATTGCACGAAGTTTTGCAATAGTTAGTATTATATATTCAGTTGTTTACTGTCATAAATACGGTGTGCATGTTAAGCTGTTAGGCCTAATCAGTAACCATTGGGCAAGTAATACGACAAATAACATAAAATGAAAAAGGCTTTAGACTGTGTTAATGATTACCAACTAGAGTCAGCTTGTAAGGACGCCATGTACATGGGAGGTGTATATTTCACCTATATGGGGAGCAAAAACCCTTGGGCAGATTGAGCCCAATTTTTTTGGTGGTAGATGTCCCCGACGTAATCACACCATTTAAATTTGGTGATGATCGGGTCAGGGGTTTTGGGTTGGCTGAGGGTCAAATTTTGCATTTTCCCATAGACTTTGAAGGTCGTCCTTACAACACTCATACTATCGTGTGAGGTGTTATATTGTATTTTATTATTTTTAAGGTTAAATACTTTAACCCTGTGTATAGCTCCTTATGGGAACTCATCTCCGAACTAAACCAAAGTTTTTTGACTCTTCATAATTAATTTAGTCTACAGTAAGATGTCTGGCAGCATGATGCACTGTGTCAGTGTCCGCAATCTACGTGTGTGGAACCAACTTTCTGAACCAACACAGCAACTGTTGAATAACGTCTGAAGCTGCACTTTTCAAATTTGGTTTTCAACTGATTGTTTAAAATTATTTAGAATTTTTTCACTGTGCATTTGTTTGTAACTGCATACCGGTATCTGAACATGTGTGTGATGATGACGATGGTAATGAACATATAAATGGATGAATCTAATGTATTTATTGTGCCTTGTGGCCAACAGCTGGATTATAAAACTAGAAAGCAATGAGAGCCTGCACATCTCTGCCAAGGCAGTGTTGTTCGCTAGGTGGCAGCACCATCTTCGGTTTTGCAGCGGTTTCCCTTATGCCCCATTAAAAGCAATGGTAACGAAAATTTCAAAGTGATCTGGAATCCAGGATTCTTTCTGGATCACCCCCAAAATTGAATCACTGGTAGTTTGTGCCATTCCCGACATACCCTCAAAATTTCAGAAAGATCCGTCCATAACTTTTTGAGTTATCTTGCTAACACGACAGACAAACAAACAAAGTCTGGCAAAAACATTACCTCCTTGGCGGAGGTAATTAAATACAGGCTAAAATTCAAAAGAAAACAATGATAATCATGTGTGTGTAGACTCAGGTGCATTCAGTTCCAAAGGAGTTCCTGCAGTTGTCAACCAATGCAGCTGAGTGTCGTAAACGTACGGAGTCACTGTTCACAAAACCGCCGGAGCCGCTGCCCATCACAGTGTTAGTCAGCAACCAGCCACAGACTGCCAGCACTCGATCTGCTGCATCACGTCAGATGAATGGAAGCTGTGATACTGCTAACAGTCATGTCAGCATTGCAGCAGCATCACAGGCTCAGTCAGCCACGGCCAGTCGCAAGAACTCAGCAAAACTTTCTAACGGCGTAGCTGATCCCGGAATGTTTTCCTATAGTTTAGAATCTACGCACCAGGATGGCGGGAAAATGCAGAAACCTTCCGGTGGATGTGATAATCCACTAATGTCAGGTTTATTTCAGCAGTTGTCAGACAGTTTGCCTGTGCTGAGTGGTGTCGCGTCTGCTGCCACTCGATACGGTGAGCACACGTTTACTCCTGCTGGTCACGAGATGACGATGGTGCAGCAGAAGAGGCAGTCCAAGGAAGACAAACGAAGCAAGCAGCAGACAGACAAGCAGCGGCCTAAATCCGCCGCCGGATTCGCAAACCAGAATGATTCTACATCTGATAGACAGAGCCAGCAGACACAGCTGTGTCTGAGCAGTGGCCCTGTGGCCACTTCCGGGCGAGGCGAACCCGGCCTGGTTGACCAAACTGATTCAAACAACATCGGAGATCATCATCAGGTTAATGGCAATCTCAGCCAGCCGTGTCATAGTCAGTCCGTTGCCAGTGATGATCAGACTGAGATTGCGGCAAGTCAGAAAAGTTCAAGCACTGCCAGTCTCCAGTCGGAATTTGACATTGTATCGACGTCAGCCGATCATTTTGGTCCAACCTCACCGGCTGACGACTGCGATATCTTTATGGCTGTGTACCCGGGCCAGGCAGCCGTGAGTCTCAGCATCGGCCAGCATGACAGCGCAAGTCCAGCTAGTCCCAGTGATAGCACTGAAGCTGATTCTACTCAGCGACACATTGGTGGCATTGGCCGAGGGCAAATGCTGCGGATGATGCTCAATAGCTCTCAGCATTAGCATTACTATGCAGCCGTTCTTAATAGACCGAGTTACATGTCTTTCCCATCTGTCTTTTCATCTGTCCCACATGGCTTTTAACTTGAAAATGAAAAGGTGTAGTAAAGCCAAAATTTGTGTGAACATTTCTCAGGTCAGTTTAAATATCGTATGTCAGGGTCATATGTCAAAAACGTCAAGAAATGAAGCATGACCAGCACACGTGTACTGTTTATTGATTGGTTCCAGATGGCGTGCCGGCTGGCTGAAGTTTATTGGCTGGCTCCAGTGTTGTCGGCAAAGTAGGCTTGATCCTCGGTAGTTGGATGGATGGCTGCATGTATGCTGGCATTATGCTTTCGCTGATATCTTTGATTGTTTACTCATTGGCTTTCACTGTTCGCTGTGTGGTGACATTGGCCCGTGACATGCAGCACAGTGATAACTTGTGTAAGAAGCGGCATGTTGAAGATGGTTTGTAGGTAATCAGGATTATTGCTCGGTACTGTAGTTGTATTTTTTTACATTTGGGTCCAAGAGTGTTGCAAGGACAATATTATAGGTAGCTGTGAAGCCATGGTCTATATTGCCCGTTGGCATATCTCGTACTTCTGCCAATACTATTATTTTAGTTGTCATTTCAGAAAGCAGTGGTGATAATAAGTTTTTGGTAATGTTCACCTTTGCACCTTTGGGTATTTTTGTTCAGTGTAAAGTCACGGCCACTGCTGACTGAGATAACAAAAGTTCTGCAGTAGGTCACTATTGCTAAGTTGTAGGGACAGCAGAAAATTAATGGCCAAAAATGTTAGAAACGCAGAAAAAATTTGGGAAAGTTGCAAAAATCACAGCAGACACGGCATCAAATCATGTGCTCGAAGACCATTAAATGTTATATGAAACTCAACATTAACATGATGGTCGTTATTGTTGAGCCGCTAAGCAGCACCAAAATTGTCGCCGGAATAGAACGGTGGAGATCCTTTTTCTTAAACGAAACGTAGTTTACAGAACACCTCTACACGTAAGGATTCCCCTCCCGCCATGGGCCAGCGAATTTCCGCTGTAGCCGAGGTGGAACGTAGTCCAAGGAAAAGAGATGTTGATAGGTCCACGGCCCGAAACGTTGGTACAGTGGGTGGAGGTGGGTGTACCTCCGAGATGAAAGTAAGTAAGCACGGTGCTGTCACAGTAAGGTAGTACAGTTGATTCCGCTTATATGCACGGCCTTGGGACCGCAAGCTGACGTGCATGTAAGGGGAGCGTGCATTTAATTGTAGTTAGCCTCTGGGACCATTGCAGTCATTTACAACATGTAGTTACAATAGGCGGTCATTCACGCCACTGGAAACAGTCACCTCACGCATCTCTTTCGGGGACATTAGGTGCAGCATGTAGCAGCTGATAATGGTCACTCCAGTAGTGTCAGTTTACACGCTGCCCGTCCGTCTGTCGTTTTAATCACTCACATAGACAGCAGGTGGCCTAGCACTATTAACCTGCAGACTGCTGTCTGAAGTTCATTATGATGCTGCATGCTTCTGGGGTGGAGCAATGCACTGTAGGCCACATGATGCGTGGTCTTACTAGCTCTGACTACCTGCATAATTCTAGGGTTTAGACGTCGTCACCGGCATCGCAGTGAGCGTTAAGTGGCTGACTACAGGTGGTCTTACGTGCACTGTGTCAGCCAAGTTGCTTATAATTGAAGTAAGTCATAGCGCTGGGGCCGAAAGAGTGTGTGCTTATAGTCGAATTGTGCATATATGGCTGGTGCTTATAAGCGAAGTTGACTGCCATTGACATAGCATAAACTCAAATGGGACTAGACGCACGTTGTGCAAATAAGCGGAGTGTGCTTGTAACGGACGTGCATATAAGTGGAGCCGACTGTAGTCAGTCCGTGTAGGACCGTGGTGTGTCACGCGGATTGACTACTACCTTACTCCAACTGACAGCACCGCGCTTACTTTCGTCTCCGCAGTACACCCACCTCCACCCACTGTACCGCTTCTGCCATTTCGGGCCATGGATCTATCAACATCTCTTTTCCTTGGACTGCGTTCCACCCCGGCTACAGTGAAAATTCGCTGGCCCATCGCGGGAAGGGAATCCTTACCTGTAAAGGTGTTCTGCAAATTACGTTTCGTTTAAGAAAAAAGGATCCGTCATTACATGCAGTGCAAAATTACACATTGATTGCAAAATTTTCGTAAAATTTTGTCGCTACAGAGCATTAACTGAAGTATACTGGCTAACTCTGCACTCCAATTTTAGGTAAAATACATATTTCTGCGATGAGGTCACTGTCACATACTGGGCCAGTAACTAACGTAGCACATGGACTTTTGTAGCAGAGGCAAAGGTAAACATTTCTGTGTTAAAATCAGACAATAAAGTTTGATTTATGCTGATCGAAAACAAAAAAATTGTTTTGAAAATATGTACAACCACGGCATATTGTCAAAAACACAGCATTTGCAGAAAATTACAGTTTTCTCGTTTCTGTGATTTTACTGTCTGCACTAAGTTGCTGTAAGTTGCTATGGTGGGTTAAGCGAGCTAGCAACAGATGATGTTTTTGCTTTGTTTTATGCACGCATTACTTGATAGTCTTGTATTTGTCTTCAGTTTGGTGTATCACTCACGCTGCTAGCATTCATGCCATGTTGCAGGACTGATTTTATTTGCAGTTTTGTGTCATCATATGAACGTTCTTGTTGTGCTTATTTACGTTTTTAATGTATTCTGATTCTGCTGTGATTGTGAATGATGAGCACCGATTGTGTTTTCTTTTGCTTTTATGCTAGCATGTTGAAGACAAAATTGTTGCATGTTGTTGCAGACACAATTGTGTTTTTACTGGTTTATCGTCTGTACTGAAATGATGCGTGTTACTTGAGTTTGTAGTGATTGTGTTTACTGTTAATGCATATTTACGCACTGTAGGAGTGCTTTTTACCTGACAGATGTTTTTCTGCCAGACTGCCAGTAGTATAGGAGCGCTGAAGGGAAGTTGGCTAATACGAGAAAGAAATAGTGTCTCTTACAATAGGACTGATTTGTTGGCTTATTGATGTATTTGTCATGTTTGTAATATACTAAGTGCAAATTGCAGTTTGGGACAACGAATGTCTATGTAGCATGTTTCATAATTATGCAAAGGTACTGTTATGCCAACAGTTGAGAGGTGTATGTGTGTGTTCTGTTCAGGTTCAGATAAGGTCATTGCAATCACTGTGCAGTTCTGTTAGGGGTTGATATTTTTGTATGTTCACATGTGCTATTTTGTCTTCCATTACTGATGACAGTTTGGGGTTTTTAATCGTTGATGTTAGCAAGGTTGCATGGCTTGTGACGTGGTATCATAATGTTTGTCAGTATCGAGACAGTGACTCGTGTCTCATTGTAAACACTAGAGACATGTAAACTAAGGTGATCCCAGGCTGAGAGCCAGACTTTTCCGGAGGGGATGGGCTCCAGTGACTGCTGGGTTTCTAAAGCTGCCTATCATTACCAGTCTAGCTGGGGTGGTTTGTGAAGCACTGTAAGCTCAAAGTAAGGTCTGGGCAAAGCAGAAAATTATTGGGGCTTTTGGTGCGGACACATCAGGTGGTATAGCACAGCTGTGAAGGGGCAATAAAGTCATAAAGTCATTCCTGTTTATCTGGTGGTCTACACTGATGATGCATGTTGATATAGCTGTATTGCAACTCTGTTGGCTTCTTAAGTTCAAACTTGAAAGTTTATAGCAGTCACAGAATGACCAGATTTCAAACCAAATAAAATTCCCTGACTTTTCGAGCATAGCAAGCTAATTAATGTCATGCACGCTGCAAATTTTTGAGACCACGAGGCCAATGTTTATGAGGCCGAGGCCAAATGCCATGAGGCCGAGGCCTGATACTACAAGGTCGAGGCCGAGGCCAAATAATTTGGCTTCGAGGCCACAGAGGCCTCGAGGCCTTGACATCCCTGATAATGATTATCATAAAACGAGCTTTGCCATGCGGTGAGATTCAGTGCCTTATTGTCTAGTGCCACACATTTTGACTTACTCTAAGGCGCTAACGTAAGCGTATTTTGCTGGCTTATTTTTTTTACAAATGTTATTTCAGAATAATGCAGATTATTCTCAGTTCAGAAGCTGTTCATGTCACGTTGAAACACAGAATTAGTTACAGTATTGTATGCGTATAGTTGGAAGCCGTAAACAGCTGTTATGTTCGCGTGATTGGGCAATAAGGTCATTGCTGTTTGTATGTATATGTACTGCTGACAAACACAGATAGTCACTGGGGACGAGACATTTTTAGTTCGGAGAATGCCCTATTTCAATTGATATTTGACATTAATTACTGAGTTAGAGCTTGTGTTCTGTTTATTGACATTAGGTCTGTTTACTGCACGGGTAATTTGTTCCATTCTGCAATGTGTGTGTCCAATTTGGCAGAGCTAGTTGTTATGTACTATCTCGCAGAGCTGCAGTGGTTCTGAGAAGTGTTAATGTTTGTGATATTCATGTTGAGTATTTCTGTTTGTTTGATTGAATGTTTGACTGACTGTCTGTGAATGATTATTGCTTATCTGTTCTTTTACCTTCCATCACTCTTTCACCCTTTTTCTCAAACCTTAAACTATCTTTTTCTCAAATTCTTTCCCATATAGAATCTGGTGCTTTTTGGACTGATTTTTTGAACGTCTGGACTGCTAACGATTTTTACTTCACCCAGCTACGTTCCTAATGTAGCGAAGTGGAGTATATGACATCTGTGTAATGACTGACCAGCCTCACTTCCTGAAAGAATTTTAAATGTTTCCATTGACTGTGTGACTTATGACGTCATGTGACCCCAAAGGTCAAGGTCATGATTTAAGTGTCTTTGAAGCTGCATGTATTATCTCTGTATCTAGGCAAGATAGAGGTATGGTTGTAACGGACTACCTATAGGAAACCACACAGTATTCATGGGTCACATGACCCATGAATGAGTGAGTGAGTGAGTATGGTTTAACGTTCTACCTGACACACTGTAGGCCGAATTATCAGTCAACTAATGGGCAGAAAATGTGCTGAATAGGTTCTTCATTCTCTTTGCTACTGCTGCTAGACGCTTTTTACACTATAGCTTTTCTGATTCTGGTTGTCTGAGGTCGACATCAATGTTATTTGTCTCTGATAGCTGCTTATCATGAGAAGCACTGGTGACGAGCTTTTTAGGACTATCAGCGTCGATGACCTTGAACGATCTTGAACCCCCTAATTAGGGGTTTTAGTGAATTTTTCGTGATTTCGGGCTGCAACACACAATTTGAGAATGAATTGCGCCAAAGTGGCTGGAGATAGACCAAGACAACTTGCACATGAAATTTTTCGCATTAAATGTATAAATGTATATTATAGCAGTCCATGTCCCAGCTTCCTAAGTTTAAGGAGACCTGCGCACGCAAGTGTCAAAGAGAGGTACCCCTTAGAAAGTGGTTATTATACCGCTATTGGTTTGTCTGCGTGAAAACAGTTGCAGATAGCCTAAGTAGGCTTACAGGCATGCTGCTTATCATAGCAAGCACTAGTGACTAACTCCTTAGTGGTGTCAACACCGGTGATTTTGAATGACCTTGAACTCCCAAAATAGAGGTTTTAATGTTCTTTTTGCTGTTTTTGGCTGCGGTGCACATTTCAAGACTAAATTGCGTTGAAATTGCTAGACAGATCTGAACAACCTGCGTGTGAATATTTTAGCATAGAACGTACATTTTAACCATCCGAGTTTCGACCTCCCTAAGTTTAAAGAGTCTTCCATATGGAGGCCTCCGATTTGGGTACTCCTTCAAGACGTATTACTATTTTATTGTTCGCTGTTGTACACTGATTGCCTAGGTGGCAGGACCGATGCTGTCGCGCGTCACGTGAACTTTGCTTAGATTACTTGTCGACTTGTTGAAGTTTGACGGGAGAGAAGGACAGTATTTGAATTGCCGGGGGGGGGGCTTGGGGGTTGAACTCACCCAACTGTTTTCTCAACCCCCCTAGCACACTGTCAAATTATGTACACAGGGGGTGTCAGTTATATACTATATACATACGATTTACGTCACAAATTTGGTCAATCTCCGACCATCGAAAAGTTCAACCCCCCAGTTTATTTTTCACAATTCAAACACTGGAGAAGGAAAGAATATTTTACTTCCCCAGAGAGGATCACAATGGTTAAACGCGATGTGCTGTTCTGCTCTTGACAGTTTTGTGTGAATTAGATACATCGCTGCTGAGTGAGTAAACGAACACGCAGTACGAGCTTATACCACTCCAGACAGTGCGGTGTCGTACTTAAACCACGCTCAGATCGCTTAGACTACACCTTCGATTGCTTTATGACGCACGACTGCTGTGGAAAGTTGTGAAAATAGTTCCAAAGCGAACTGATTGTCGTTTATTAGCCTACACAAGGCGAGAGTGACAGATATAGGGAAGTCAGTGATAGCGTTGAAGGACTTCAATTTATGTGTTTATTTTGTGTTGTGTTTGTTCTTTGTTTCGGTTTGTGTTAATTAAGCAGTGTTTGAATTGCCGGGGGGGGTTAGGGTTGAACCCCCCCCCCAACTGTTTTCTCAACCCCTCTAACACAGTGTCACATTATGTACAGAGGGGTCAGCTATATGCTATATACAGGGTGGCCCAAAAAAACGGGGCCACTCTGTTATATAGCTTCTAACTTCAGAAATACTGCTTAGATCTACACGATTTTTTGCAGAAATCAAGGTCGTT
>Ga0209671_1004957_pt1 | contig 13337 bp, 10 predicted proteins | sample WorMetHERISLAND2_2_FD_187401 | JGI IMG/M metagenome (GOLD analysis project Ga0209671, IMG submission 187401) | Marine gutless worms symbiont microbial communities from Max Planck institute for Marine Microbiology, Germany - Olavius geniculatus... | ecosystem: Host-associated > Annelida >... | reverse complement strand
TTTTTATACCCCCGGTAGTAAAGATCCCGGGGATAGTTTTGAGTTTTAAAAAATGAGCATAGTACTGATAACGCCAGCTTCTGGATGTGATTAGATTTTGATGTTGATCTGGATTCTTTTGTTATTTTCCAATTTACTTATGTCAACTTAGCCTTCTATTCTTCACAAGATGGGAAATGAGTAGCAGCTTATGGGCTATGACGTGAAGGCCTAGTGTGGGCTGTGTGGCTATTGGGGTGGTGGTATGTCTGTTGGCTGCTCCACAGCAGTTTCATTTGTTTGATGGCACAGGCAATAGATGGCTGCATAATCTGCTGTGGTATCTTTGGTTCATGCCAATCAGCTGCCACTTCTGAGATTGGCCACTAATCTCTCATGTAAGCAGTGCTGTAGCAATTATCAGACTACCTTTACTTTGCATGCTTAAATGTTATAATAATAGGAATAAACGAATTTGTATAGTGCCAGTATTTTGATTTAGAGGTGCTGTTGATGTTTACTTGCAGTGGTCTGGATGAAGGACTGCCCTGCTCGTATTTCCATGAGACGAATGGTTTGACTGAATCTCAGAGAATTGAGAGGTCCGTTTTTTGTTTATGCATAAAGCTTTTTGGTTGTGTGTCAGAAATGCTGATTGTGGAATTATTTTGTATAAAAGGTTTAAGGTTATGCTTTACTTGTTCCATACAAGAAACCGTTAACCGAATGCATCAGGATTAATGCAGTTTCAATTGTGATTAATTAATAAGTAGCAAGGTTTAAAAATTAAAAAAAAAAACAAGTTTAAAAAAGGCCTAGCTCAATGGTGGGTTTTGTTGATCTTAGGTAAAAACTGGGTTACTTTATAAGGTCCAACTTTGCAGTTTTTCATGAGTTTTAGGTTATGGTACTAGAATAAGCACTAGTTAGTGTTGCACGTTATAAAACTTGAACTTGACATTTGTTATCTAGGCGTGATCTCTATGGTATCAACTCGGTGGCGGTTCACGTTACTCCTGTCATCAAACTTCTCTTTACTCAGGTAAGTCTGAATCTGTCACTGATAGTACTTGGTTAATTACCTCCGCCAAGGAGGTTATGTTTTTGCCAGACTGTTTGTTTGTTTGTCTGTCAGTCTCTGTGTCAGCAAGATAACTCAAAAAGTTATGGACGGATCTTTCTGAAATTTTCTGGGAATGTCGGGAATGGCAAAAATTACCAGTGATTCAATTTTGGGGGTGATCCGGAAGGAATCCTTCATTCCGGATCACTTTGAAATTTTCGTTAACATTGCTTTCAATGGGGCATAAGGGAAATCGCTGCAAAACCGAATATGGTGTTGCCACCTGGCGAACAACATGGCCTTGGCGGAGGTCTGCGGGCTCTGACTGCTTTCTAGTTAATAGCCTGTGGAGGGATAGCCAGGCCGAGTTGGCCTGAGTGGTTTGGTTAAATCCCACCCATCACAGTAATAATTTGGTTCAGCATTCCTTGCTTTGTCGATGTGCCTGACGATGTCACTAGTAAAGGAAGTGCAACTGACACATTCCTGATTAATTTAGTTGGTTGACTTGCTGGTGTTACGATTGTTAAATTTCTCGTACAGTAATGCTTGTAAGTGCCTGTATCATGTGATGCATGTTTGTGACATAATGCTTTAAAAATAGGCCTGAAAGCGGACAAAAATGTAAACATTGACCAGTGGTCAATCACACGTCACATCTCACACCAGATTCCGGCTGGGAAAAGAGCAGTGCTCTAATTGGCGCCAGTCTCTGTTTCCAGATTTTTACCTCTGCCAAGGAGGAAATATTTTTGCCAGACTTTGTTTGTTTGTCTGTCTGTCTCTCTGTCTGTTAGCAAGATAACTCAAAATGTTATGGACGGATCTTTCTGAAATTTTGAGGGTATGTCGGGCATGGCACAAACTACCAGTGATTCAATTTTGGGGGGGGATCCGAAAGGAATCCTGGATTCTGGATCACTTTGAAATTTTCATTACCATTGCTTTCAGTGGGGCATAAGGGAAATCGCTGCAAAACTGAAGATGGTGCTGCCGCTTAGCGAACAACATTGTCTTGGCAGAGTTGTGCAGGCTCTGACTGCTTTCTAGTTGTACCTGATTTGCAAGACATACATTTTAGAAGTCGGCAACAGTTTTCTACAGATGGTGCTTGGTGCTGGCTTGTGGATTTGCATTAGGATGGGGGCATAATATTGCTGTGTTGGTTTGTAGGCGCTCAATCCTTTCTACATGTTCCAGCTGTTCAGCTGTACGCTGTGGTTCGCTGACGAGTACTACTACTATGCTACATGCATCATTGTCGTGTCTTGTGTCTCGCTTGCTGTCCAAATCTACCAGACTCGCTCAGTTAATAGCACTTCTTGCATTTGTTTTTTCAGTCAGTCTACACTGTTGCAGACAAAAGAACTGTGCCAGTGTTCTTTTATGAATAACGTCATGAATTCATTGCGGTAAACTCCCAAACTACGACTTCTGTATTTCAAAAGGTAACGTAGCAAAAGTTTTCAGGTAAGGTGAGCAAAACTAGTCATTTACATCAAGTTTATTCTTGATGTTGAGTGCCAATAATTATTTAAACTGGCCAGAGTTAATTATGAAATATTAATTATAAAATAACTGTTTTTATTGAGACACAGTTTAGTGATTGATTATACACATTGTGTAAGTCAGCAAGTGAGTAAGAGCTCTTGAGTATTACACTGTGTATACATCATGCATCATTGTTGTGGTCTGCATGTATCTGGCTATGCAGACTCGCTGTGTTAGGCTATTCCGTAATTCTCTTTTTCTTATAGTAAACACTTAATGACCTGTAATGGGGAAGTTACAGAGATTTAGTAGTCGAACCCTCCCCCAGCCGAAACATGTATTTGCATATTGCAATGTGCAGTCGGAAATTGTAACATGGAATTACGAATTGCAGCCAAGCAACCAGTCCTGTGCTGCCACCTAACAAATACAAACAAGGAGTTGTGTGAACTTGCTATAGCGATTCTGCCTTTTGCCAAAGTACTTTAAAAAAGGCAAAGAGAGCCATGCCCCAGCTGGGGCGTAGGCGGGGCGCTTATCTCCCACTTGCGGCCGTTGAGCCCGTAGGTGGATAAACCACTTGAGTCCGTGACGCATGGCCAATGCGACGCCAGACCTACGGTTACCTTCCCAGCCTCAGGGCATCACCACCTTTTGACCGGTACCAAATTATACTGCTTGGTGACAGAGGCGCATGTGTGTGAACAACTTGCCTAAGGTCGTTACCCGGCAGTGTCCTGGTGCATATTCGAACCTGCGCTTCTGAGTGACCTCAGGATTACAAGTCCGGCACGTTACCGTTAGACTACCGAGCCACACAAAGTACTTTGGTACTTGTTTATATATCAGCTTATGCCACGAATGAATCTGAGGTGCATAAATCTTTAGCAGCTGTTGCATGAATATCGTGTACAGATGCAGCGAGCATTGAAGAGTACAATTACACCATCAGAACCAGTTACGGTTCACCAGGCCGACACCAGAGGTAGTAATACGCCATGTCTTGAAAATTGGGGTCACTTTTATTTTTTGAATAACTTTGTGAAACATAAGCCGATTTTGATAATTTTTGGCACGCAATATCACAAAGAAACTTGCACAAATGCAGAATTTGTAGTTTGGCTATTTACAACAATGAATTTATATGTTGTAACGATCGCATCGGCTCAGAAATGATCACAAACAAAGAGGTTGTAAAGAGCTGAGTCAACAAAACTGCAGGACATAGTAACAGAATGTAGGTTTCGATTGGTAGGTCACATTTCTTCATCTTTCCAGCCACCGACACTCCAGCTTAACAGTGTAGTTGTCAATAGTCAAAGCAACACCCAAGCGCAGTCGTCTGAAGAAGATGCGGAGAAGAACACTCCAAGAGGAACTAGCTGCTGCGCTTAGCTTGATAATATTTTGAATCAGCATGTATCTCAACAACATCTAGAAGCATATTGCATATCATAGTCATAGGTTAAAGGTCAAGGTCACATGGGTTGTTTATGCTTTGGGTGCGTGCCTTGGTAACTTCCGCAGTCTATGGTATTTAGCCTTGAGTAAGGTTTGATCATCTAGTTGCTGTTGACAGAGGTTGCAGTAATGACACGGTGGTACATTTCGTTCTGTTGCTGATGCTGATGATGTTTAGGGCCACAGTTTTCCACAGCAGATTTTTTTTCAATTCTCTGCGCCAGTTAGCCACATTCCACAGCTTCTGTGTGGTTTTTGCTACTGCGGTAATTACTTTTCTGAAAAATTCCGGAAAGTTTTTTTGTTTCGAAAAATTTAGAAACACTTTACAACTTGCGGTGTATGCTTGATAAACATGCGTGCGACAACTTCGGTGCGTACATGTTACGAACCGAGTGCCAGCCTGTGGCGTTGTGGTTGTGTGGCAGAGTATGAGCTGGTCTGTTCTGAGACGCTGGTTCCCGGCGACGTAATCGAAGTACCGCGCCAAGGCTGCATCATGCAGTGTGATGCTGTCCTGGTCACTGGCAACTGTATTGTCAATGAAAGCATGCTTACCGGTATGTGATTAACTACTAATACTGCCACTATGACTACTACTACTAAAAGGTTAAACATACAGTTTGTCCCAATGTTTGTAGCTTTTAGTGGTAACCAGTCTCAGAGCTATGAAGCATCACTTGCTATAAAGAATCGCACAATGTTATTTGCCACTCGACATAGGTGAATGCACCCCAGTTTAACCCCACACAAGCAGGCTGGTACTGCATTTACCTACACTGGAAGGTTGGAAGGATGAGTTAATCTTGGTGATAGTTATATACTGAGATGATTTACCTGTTAGCAAGTTGTAACCACTTGATAGCAACCTGACCGGAGTTGAACCAATAATCTCTCAGTTGTTAGTAACACTGCGTATGAGATCTTGTATATGTTTGCAGGCAGTGGCACTGATGCTTCCCTCCAAATTTTGGGTTTGTCGAAGAATCTTCTTATGCTTTCGCCAACTACAACATAATGGCCGCAGGCATTATGTTTTCGAAGTGTTCTTGCGTGCGTGTATGCACGGACTTTGAGCGCAAATATCTCTGGAACGGATTAAGCTATCAACAAGCAGCAAACAGTGTTATCAACTACAATCTCTCCCACATTGAACAAAAAAATCGTGAACTTTGGTCCACTAACAACGGCAGTTAGTTGGCTAATGTTTACCCACCTTAAGTTGACACTGCACGTCCCTAGACAGCATTTGCAAGCCTACAGTAGGTTTACTCAGTTGACGTTACGTGTATAGTGATGCGGTCACCTTTCTTGATTAATTTCTTTTCTAATTTGTCAACTTGATCTATTACTTTCTGAGTCTTTTTGCAAAATTGGGGTATGATCAGTAGTTTTGTCGGGTTCCTTATTAATTAGTAATTAATCAATTAATAACATTTTCTCAGTCATAAAATTATTCTCTCGCTGAGGCTCATTAGCGATCCAGTATAATGAAAATTCATGAGATTTGACCAATCGATGTCGAAGGTTTTTGTTTAAATATGCTAGATTTTATGGCTTCACCAAAATAATAGAAATTCTGAGTAATCTTCATCTTCTTTGTTGGGAATTTGCAACAGTGTGTCGGAATTCTGTTGGAATTTTGCAAATTTTGTCGGAAAATTGTGACTTTTGCCCCGACTACTGTTTTATCCGTTTGCAGGTGAGAGCGTGCCAGTGACGAAAACTCCCATTGCTGAGCATCATGCTGCTGACACTAGCACTGCGACAACGTTTCATGTCAAGGAGCATTCACGACATGTTCTGTTCTGTGGGACGCATGTCATACAGACCCGATACTATGACAACCAGCCGGTCAAGGCCATTGTTATACGCACTGGTCTGTGTAATAGTGGTAGTCGTAGTAGTAGTAGTAGTAGTAGTCGTAGTCGTAGTAGTGCTTTGCAGCTGTACACATTCGTCACGAATGGAGAAGACATCTTCTGCTTTGTGTTCAAGAACAGGAACACTAGTTTGAACATTTATTGTAACTTCTGAGTATAATAAGTTATGTCAATTCATCAAAATACAACCTTTTCTTTATTATTGTTGATGTTTTGGCATCTGCTGCTGCCTTCTTCGGAACGACTGTCCACCAGGTGTCAGTGCATCGGAATTAAGCAATCAGACGTGTGGAAGTTGATAGGACCTTTCATCTCAGTTCGTCGACTTGTCTTTTTTCTTCCTGATGTGTATCGCTTCCCTGATCCATCGATCCAGTCTATTGCTTTCTTTGTCAATCATCTTTATCATCTTAGCATGCTCCCAGTCTATGACGTGGTTGCGAGAAATGGTGTGATCTGTGACTGCAGACTTGTTTTGCCTTGTTGCAATGGATTTGCTGGTGCTTCGAGTGTACCCCTTCACATCACGTTATGTAACTTCCTGTCAGTGGTCCTGTAGCCGTACCCCAAAAGCTCTGTCTGTTTTTCCAATGTAGGTTTTGTGTTAGTTTTTTCGTGGTATTTTGTACACACATTCACATCCATTTTGTTGTCTGCGCTTGTCCTTTGGGTAAACAAGTAGACTTCCCATTGACTGGAATGGTTTCGTGGCTGTGGGAATACTATGTCATCTCTAGGCTTGGGTAACGGCTTCTGACAAGCCATGTACGACCACTGTTGTCCGGTTTTGCTCTGGAAGATGTTTGGATACTTTCCGAGTGATTTTCTTCTGCTTGACTGTTTCCATATGTCTTTTGACCTTTTTGGTGCTCCAGTCTGAATATCCACAATGTGTGAGTGCCGTTTGGATGTGGTGCTCTTCCTGTTTTCTATCTTCCTCTTCTATTACAATGTACCTATTTCTGTCAGAAGAGTTCTGATCGCACTAAGCTTATGTTGTAGCAGGTGGTGGGAGCTGAAATGTAAGTACTGGTCTGTATGTGTGGTTTTTCTATATACAATAACTTGATATGGCCATCAGGTTTTCTCACAATGAGGGTGTCAAAACATGAACGATAATTGACTAACAGGTTGTATTTAGATGAATTTACATAAATTATTAAGTTACTGTCTCAACCTATGAGTCTGTTCAAAGACTTCTGAGAGTGATGTCGCTAATCAACAGTTTGTTAACATGATAATGTTTGTCATCTTGTGACAGACATTATTTTGATGACGTCACGTGATCCCACAAGTTGAAGGTCATAATCCATAAAAATGTGAGGTTTTATACCTCCATTGACTGGCCGTGCAAAATATACGCATAGGCCTAGGTGAAGTTGTGTGACCCGAAAAGTCAAAGTCAGAACCCGAGTATCTTTTGTTTTCCGTCATTCTACAACTGCGTAAGTTACTGTACATTTGCCTTTACTGTGGGTGTCACAGAAAAACCTCAGCTGGTACTGTTTTTAATATTTGTTACAAAATAACAAGCACTATAATTAAATGCTGATTAACTAACAAGTGTATGTATCAGAATTTGCTGATGTTGAACCCAGACTGTAGGGAGTTGTTTGAAAAAGTAATGGGGATTCCAGTTTACTGAGACACAGTGTAGGTTTTAAAAATGGAGAGTAGGGTTTTTGTGTCTCAGTTTTCAAGAAGATGAGAGTTGCGTTTTTTATGTCTAGGTTTTTCGACATCGAAGGGGGAGCTGGTGCGATCGATACTGTTCCCCAAGCCGGTGGACTTCAAGTTCTCACAGGATGGAATCAAGTTTGTTGGCTGTCTGGCCATCATTGCTCTCATTGGAATGATCTACACACTTGTACTTATGGTAAGTCAAGTCTTAGGCAGTGTTTTCATTGTAATTTACGCTGTTTTTGTCATGGTGTTATATTACTACTTGTAGAAACCAAAGACGCTATTGTTTTCAGCGTCATCGCTAAGTTTTTTCCTTTCTCTGTTTCTCCTTTAACACAATAATTCCTGATCCAATGCTTTCACTTGATGAACTTTTGCACGAAACTTGACAACCTCTAGAAGCTTGTTGAATATCACGGTCACTGGTCAAGGTCGCATGAGTTTTGGCATTTCTTTTGTAAGCATGATACTGTGGCTACACATAGGCAATACTTAGCCTTGAGCAAAATTTGGAACTGTTTTGTTTTGATGCTTTTACCTATTACTGGACAAAATGTCAGCTACAGCTTATATTGTGGCGGTCATTGTCACTTTTCATTCAGATAGGTCTGCTTTTGGCTTCAGCCTTGATCTTGGCCTTTGATCTCATGATCTGGCTGTGGCTTTGTTTTCAGCCTCCAGGATTTGTCCTTCTTTAACGTCACTGCTGTTGGGTGGCAGGTGATGCTCTGTGGCTCTGAGTTAAGCTTACATGATAAGCTTCATGCATTTTTAACCTGTTTAAGTAGAATCGTGTTTTGCAATGCAAGCAATTTTGCCTATTTCTACATATTTCTCTGTGTCTAGTCTCTCTGTCATCTGCGTGTCTGTTATCTGTCATATTCATGCATCCTGCTTAAATCGTTCAGTAGATTTACATGCCAGTTTGCGGGTACATTTAGGTGAAGTTGTGTGACCCAATTATGAATGAAAAGTTGTGGGTTCCAATGAATGAATGCATTAGATTGGATAGGATGGGATCCTGTTATATAGGGGGTCGCTGACTCCAATGGAAGAGGCAATTTGGGGGTTAAACCACCGAGCCAAAAGATGCAGTTGCCAATCCCATGCTGCCACCTGGCGAATGCAACGAGGAATGATTCCACCTTTTACCAAATTACATTGGTCATTGTTTACAGTTGTTGATGTTGTAGATTGATCGAGGCAGTGATGCTGGTTTAATTGTTCGACGTACGTTGGACCTGGTAACAATCGTGGTACCTCCGGCTCTACCAGCGGCCATGACGGTTGGCATAGTGTTTGCACAGAAACGCCTGCGTAGGCAGAACATCTTCTGCATCAGTCCCCACAGCATCAACCTGTGTGGCGCCATCAACACTTTCTGCTTTGACAAGACGGGGACACTGACCGAAGATGGGCTTGATATGTGGGGAGTTGTACCAATCCAGGACAGAAGGTACGGAGATTGAGAAGCATTAGTAACGGGTAGTAGTATTAGTGGTAATGGTTGTGATGGTAGTTATTAAGCTGTGTAGAATGATCACTAAAGAAGGCCTGGATAAGTGTAGGAGTTGTGCTGGTGCAAGTGACAATGAACGGAGAAGCGGTAGTAGTATTAGTAGCATTAGTATGGTTATTAGTAGAATTGGTGCCATAAAAATAGTTGTAGTTGTTGTAGTAATCTGCATTTGTTTTTTCACTTGTGTGGTGTGCTGACTAAAGATGGGCTCGATGGGCTGGTTCAAGAGACAAGGTTTAAAAAATCTGGGTTTTTATTGGGTCTGGGTTTTTGTGGTTGTTACTACTCTACTTTTGGGCAGCATAAGGAAAGTTTATGTGGATATTTGATTACCGGCCTGCTTGGCTGGTGTGTTAACCGGTTTTGTGTGGCAGACCACACCATGTGTGATGTGATATTGCAGCTGATGTTCCATACTTACAAAATGAGATTCCGTGAAGAGCTATACTTGCCTTTGCCCTTTAGCTGTTTTCTGTTAATACTGGAAGTTTGTGTTTTTACACGTGAAAGCAGCTACTGCTTTCAGCGCGTCTTAGCCATCGCAATTCTGTCCGTCCGTCTGTCTGTCTGTCTGTCACACGGGTGGATCAGTCAAAAACGGTGCAAGCTAGAATCACCAAATCTTCACTTTCGGCTGCCTGGAAGACTCTAGTTTCAGGAACCATTTAGCTTTTCCATAAATTCGAAGGGGTAACCCCGAATGATGGCCCTAATTAAAGGGGGGTAGGCAAAATTTGCAATTTTTGGCCAATAACTCGTTGTATCTCAGTAACGGTGCGAGATAAGGCCTAGGTTACTATTAATCACTAATAGGAAATCATATACTGGCTCTTGATTGGCGCCAAATTCAGTGACCTTGAATGACCTTGAACGTCAAAATAGGGGGTTTTATGGATTTTTTGATGATTTCGGGCTGCGACACAAGTATATCATTCACAAGGTGGCGCCACGGAACTATCGTTGTGCGATCCAGATAGAGAATTTAGTATTTGTAGATTTACTTAGCGTGGACACCCCAATTTTCAGCTAAACTAGTGAACCGGAACTGCTATAGGCTTTCGCGCGTCTCGTGAGCATTAGCTCAAATTTCTTGTTATTGTAGTTTTCAGAAAGAAGTGAGATGCGTGGCTGAGTTGGACACTCGCAATCCGCTGGTTGTAGCAATGGCAACCTGTCACTCGTTGACCATCATTAAAGGACAGATTGCCGGAGACCCGCTTGATGTGAAGATGTTCGAAGCTTCCGGCTGGGCTCTAGATGAGCCGGGAGAGGACACATCCAAGTATGACATAATTATGCCAACTGTGGTCCGACCACTAAACAGCTCACCTGACATAGCTGCAGTGTCTGCCACTGGTTATGACAGCTCTGAGGTAGTCACTTTTGTGATAGTATACTGTCATATAGTAATGTGCACAGTTTGTGTTTGTTATTGTGCGACCATATGTGTTTTTGCGTACAAAGTGAACAAAACTTATTGAACCTTACTTCATTTAAGTTGCAGAGATCTAAACAGTGTGCAAAATGAATGAAATGCAATAAACTGAATTGCCAGTTTGTTCCTTCTGTCCTCCAGTAGACAGCATTATGAGATTGATGACTGTCTGGAGGATAACAGGGAAGATTATTAGAACTGCCATTATCATCACATATAAAAAAACGTAAAGTCCTTCCCGAGCCTTACGGCCCATAGGGCGGCGCTGATCTCCATTTCCTAAGGCCCTCAGCCAGACACCAGATTTTACACTGCGAGACCATGGATACGGGGCCAGTGTATCGCGCGGTGTGTCTGTTTACATCACAGCAGTGAAGCCGGTACCAAATTATACTGCTTGGTGACAGAGGCACATGTGTGTGAACAACTTGCCTAAGGTCGTTACCCGGCAATGTCCCGTTGCAGGGTCGAACCTGCACCCCTGAGTTACCTCAGGATTACAAGTCCAGCACGTTACCGTTAGACTACCGAGCCACACATCGTTAAATATACACGATTATAATTGGCAGTTCTTACAATTTTAGGTTTAGGTCGTTCTTTGTGTTTTGTGTTCCATAAAGGTTAAACTTTCTGTAAAGGTTAAACTTTTTGTTTCGTTATTATGTGTATGTGCAATTTTGCCTACTAAGGCCATCTTTGAAATGACCTATGCTGTGTCGGCCGGGACTTTAAACCCTACTCACTCATTCACTTTGTTCACTTAGTACAGTCCATGCAGTGCAACTCAACTGAAATGAACTGACATACTGCAGTTCTGTACTGTTCGGTTTATTTGCCTTAAACAGTCAGCAGAGTGTAACTTAGTTGACATTTTAGTGCTTTTTAGTTCATTTCTGTCACTTTGTAGCTTGAACACGGCCTTGTGTCTTTTGTCTGGCAGGCTCTTCCGTATGAAGTTGGTGTTCTTCGTCAGTTCACATTCTCATCAAAGCTGCAGAGAATGTCAGTCGTCACTCGTGAGCTCGCTGGCCAACATTATGTCCTCTATGCGAAGGGCTCGCCAGAAATGATAGCATCTCTGTGTGACTCTAGCACAGGTTAGATTTGTTGTCATCTCTACCAAGTGAACAGAGTGAACAGTGCAGATCTTGCTTTCATCAGATGCATGCATCTGTCCACCTGTCTGCGCACAGCAGACTGGTCAATGTGACCAGTTTGGGGATCTGATATTTCTAAAACTGTTAAAGCTGCATATTTAGCACACATGCTTACAGTACTATGATCTCGTGAAATTTTTTTTCGAAAATGAAGTATCACCGGGGTGATGTGACTCACTGAATTTTTTGGACATTAAATGCCAAGAGTGCCAAAATGGTTAAAGCTACGGACTTCAAATTTGACATTCCTAGGCTGCGTCTGGACATGATTTAAAAATTTTTTTTCATAAAGGGAACATGGTTAGTTTAGAAATTGTACTAGTAAACTCGGTGCAGTGGAGATGTTACATGATATTGTGCCATATACATTTAATGTTGACATTGACGTTGTAATGTTTTGGTTTTTGTTTTAGTTCCGGTGAGCTTTCACGATGTCCTGATGCAGTACACAGGTCAGGGTCATCGAGTCATTGGTCTCGCGTACAAGGCACTGCCAAGTCTGACCTATGTCAAAGTACAGCGCGCTCGCAGGTAACCTGACTATCTTACAAAAAATAATCTTCTACAGGGTAGTGTAGCGGCACATTTAAGGTCTAATGGAATTTTCTGTAATGATTTTGTGGCAAATTTCGTCAAGAGAATTTGCTAGTGAAAGAGTTCCACGAGTTGATGCGTATTCGTGAGATAGGGACAAGAGCTTGGCATTTTATTTTTTTTAAACGTGTATAGTCAGCTGTAGAAAGAATAATTGTAATAGTAGCAATAGTTGTGACAATGTGCAGTGATTGTGGTCCAGCGGTTGCAAGAATTCACCCAGTTTATCTGATAAATAATGAAAGACACTTGGTGGCCATCGATCTTTGGACTAAGCTGATCAGCTTGATCTATAGATTCGTCTAAATTACCAGCTGTAAGTAGGCCGAGTCAGCCTGGATGTTTGATTACATGCCAAGATGATTTACTCCCATTCAGGTACTAACCGGACCTGATGTAGGCTACCTCTTTTGGTCGAACACAGCATGTTATCCCAAGCCACCACTTCAACAGCCTCAGCAATAACAAGGAAGTAAAGACAAAAGGTGCGTACAAAGCGACAGAAATGAACTGGACTGAAGTTACATTGTACACTTTGCAAAATGACTTGCACTGCATTGACCTACAGCAGTCGAGTTCAATTTGTTTGCTTTTGCACTGCTTGGATGTTACAGAACTGAAGTGACATTTAAGTTTACTTTGACAGTTTATTTCGTTTGCCTTATGCCTCATGATCTTTTTCTTTCTGTCAATCGTGACTTTCGTGATGCTATAGAAATGTGATTTTACTTTGACCATTTCACTTCGACTACTGCCTGCATTGCATTGTGTTCCAATGTGTCATGGCAGAGAGCATCTAGAGTGTGATATGATCTTCCTGGGACTTCTGGTGCTCGAGAACAGACTCAAGCCGGAAACTCTGCCTGTTATCAGAACACTTAAAGATGCCCACATCCGCACTATCATGGTTACAGGTAGATGACAGTTATAGTCATCATCATCATCATTATCGACAACCGTGGGCTCAATGCCCGTTGGTGTCTGACGCCATTCTTACTATCGCTGCCCACCGCTGCCTATCTAGGGCAGCGTGGCTTAACTCCTGCAGGGTTGTCCCACACCACTGCTCAAT